>Ga0185307_1000021_pt1 | contig 120103 bp, 132 predicted proteins | sample LHCtaG_FD_128010 | JGI IMG/M metagenome (GOLD analysis project Ga0185307, IMG submission 128010) | Hot spring microbial communities from Little Hot Creek, USA to study Microbial Dark Matter (Phase II) - LHC4sed_matched (SPADES... | ecosystem: Environmental > Aquatic > Thermal springs > Hot... | reverse complement strand
GTAAAACGCTAATCCCAAAATCTTAAACTCCAATGGAACCCTCTCAAAAACACCTAAACCCTCAACCAGAAACCTAATACTCAACATGAAATAACTAACAATAAAATATATAAAACTTAAGTTGCCAGGTTCATAAGGACAGGGCCTAGTAACTTAATATATTACGCTTATTTTCTAAGTTGTTAAATTTTAAGAATAGATATAAAAGCTTAAGTTGTTATGATAAGCTACAATCTAATCTTCAAATAAACTTTGTCATGTATGCAGCATGTTTCATATTAACTTTAGCTTATATAGACTACATATCAGCCATAGTTCTTTGAAGCTGAGCTCATAAGTCATCTGAGCTTATCCATCATTAGCTCCTTAGTTCTCCTTAGCCTTCCTTTCTCTGACAGTTAATGAGTACCATTATCCTTCAGACATAGATATTCTTAAAGCTTTGTAAAGGTCTTAGAGCCAACTAGTAACTAGCATACTTTATGAGTTTTATACAGCTGACCAATTATAAAAAGAGGATGTTAAATTTTAACTTCAACATGAATTTTATTTAGAATTTCCCTCATCCTCTTACGTAGTGTTACTTCAGTTATACCAGCTGCTTGCGCAATTTGATGTTGTGATTTACGTTGACCAGTTATTAAACAGCTTATGTATATAGCTGCCGCTATAAGGCTTACAGGATTTTTGCCATTAAATAGTGGTCTTACTGATTCAATGATTCCTCTAGCTTTATCCTCAATTTGTGGTGAGCAGTTTAGAGCCTTCATAATTCTTGGAATATATATTTCTGGGCTATTTACTATAGGCTTTTCATTAAGAGTATTAATTATTAAGTGATAACCCCTTATAACTTTCCTTTTATCTACTTTAGAATGCTTAACAATCTCATTAAACATTCTTGGCATTCCAAGTTTCTTACACGCTATGAACACAGAGGCAGAGGCAACTTCAGCTATACTTCTACCCTTAAAATGCCTCTTACTTGCAACACTTCTATAAATTCTACATGCCAATTCATGAACACTTTTTGAGAGACTAAGTTGATTAACTAAACGCTGAATTTCAGAAAAACCTTGAGTAAGGTTTCTATCAAGAGAGTTCGACATTGAAACTTTTCTATGCCATCTTGCAAGCCTCGCTATTTTTAATTTCTCTCTAAGAGTTAATGATGAATTATTTATACTATTAACATTAATATCTGTTGCTAATCCATAATCATGTAGAGTATTTGAAATTGATGGACCAACTCTAACTTGCTCTCGGGAAAGAATCTTCCAGTTTGTGTCATTAAGATCAATACTACTAGCTAAAACTATGCCACAGCTTGTACATGTAATTTCTCCTCTTTCAAAATCTCTATGAAAATTTATATTACCACATTCTGGACATTTAAGAGTGTTCGTTACTATAAATGTCAACTAAAGACACCGAAATTTATTCAGTTTCATGAAGTTAATAGCTTGTATTACCAGCTATTTAGCTGGATATGGAGAATAGTTATTTACTACAAGATATCATATCCTAAAATATTTAGAAAGTAATAATGAAAAACTAAAGTAATAGAACTTCTATAGATTCCTAATTTTTAAAGTGTTTATGTAAAATTTTACTTCAGACTGTACCACCGCTCCTTGTCGATTTATGTTTTAAAGCTCTATATTGCTTTATCTTCAAACATATTTCTTTCAATGTGTTAAGCTTAGATTCTTTTTTATTCATTATTACAGCCTTTCTAATTTCAAGCCAATTCTTAGGATAAGCTTTATTAACAATTTCAGGAAAAAGATTTAAATCAAGCGCGGCTCTAAATATTTCTTCTACCGATGGATCCTCAATAGCTAAGTATCTGGAGACCCTCCGTCCCTTTGATCTTGAAGTTTTTAGATTTATATAAACTGGCCAGACAATAATTTTTCTCATATCTATTAACTTTAAAAAACTTCATTTCGACTCAATTAAAACAGCATTTATAACACCATCGCTTCCAGGTCTAGATGTAACTCTTGCAAGCCCAAGCTCAGTACTTATTATTGCGCCTTTTGAAATAACACCTCTACGAGACCAATCTATTTTCGCCGGATTTTCTTTTACACTTAATATTTTAACTTTTTTAGTAGTATTATTATTCACAGTTACATTAGCATATAAAGCTCTCAGCAACTTAATCTTATAGTTTCCACCATACACCCTAGTTTTAAGTCTTTTCTCTTCAGAGCTTAAAATGGTTTCAACAGGTAAACTTCCTATTTCACGTTTCTTTTTAGTTCTTGAAGACCTCTTCCTTCCACCACTAGGCTTCCTTAAGTCGTTACCTTGAAAGAGCCCCATCTTAGATCTAGTTAAAATTTAGCATCTAATATATTAATCTTTTCCCATAATAATAGATGTATTGCTAACTTTAGAGTTTAAAGTTGAAGTATTATTACTTTACTACGAGAATTCGGTGATTATGAGTTCTTTAGAAGGTTAAGAATATCATTTATACAGTTCTTACTAATAGTTTGCTTCTCTGAATGTGTTTTAAGAAGACTTATGAGGATTATCCATTAAGTTAGTTATGAATACATAGATTCATAAATTCGGATTTTATATCTATTATTCTATTCCTCATATTAGAGGAACTATATTGATAAGTTTAATGTAATCATGGTTACAGGTAGTATTTAAGAAAATGTGGAAGGGAATATATACATCATACTCGTAGAGTAATCTTGATGCCTACATATTTCTAATTGAGGGATTATGGTTTAAAAGTATTACTACTTGCCTTAAATGCTCACGTTAAATCTAGTTGTTTAAGATTGTATTGATAAGCATAGATGATGACTGATAGACAACTTGTTAGGATGAAAACAGTCGTACCATGTAGATGTGGAAACCACTAGAATAATTAATATTTTAATAGGAGAATTGTAAAAATGAGATGACATTTAAAGTTAACAAACAGACTGTAGATATTGTTAATTTAATATATGGTAAGCTTATGAATTTTAAGGCTTAACTCGATAGCATCGAGATTTATTAATAAAAACTAATTTGCCTAGTTAGAACTGGCAAATTAGCGTATTGTATTCTAACTTCTTAAGTTACTACATTCTAGGTTTAAGAGTTAAAACTTAAGTAGAAATAACATTAAATTCTATTGTGAAAACTGTAGTGAATATTAAAGTTAAGCTAATTAAGATTCAGAATCTAATCCTGAAACCAATATACAAAGTATATGAGTGGAAGCTTTATAGAGAAATTAAAAATAAATCTATTCCAGTACATATAGGATTTATACTGAATGGAAATCGCAGATGGGCTTCATCTCTAGGACTTAAGCCAGAGGAAGGACATAGATATGGTTTTGAAAAAGCTAAGGAAGTTTTAAGTTGGTGTCTTGAGCTAGGTGTTAAAACTGTAACACTATATGTTTTTTCAACCGAGAACTTTAAGAGAAATAGAAGTGAAGTAGAGCATATCTTCAATATTGCTGAAAAAGCCTTTAGGGAGGTTCCTAATAATCCAGATATACATAAGTACTCAGTTAGGGTTAAAGCTATTGGTAGAATTGAGTACCTTCCAGAAAGCTTAAGAGAAGCCATCAAGAAAGCTGAGGAAGCAACAGCAGCTTATAGTAGTAGAAAACTTTTCATTGCTATAGGTTATGGTGGGCGAAGTGAAATTGTTGATGCGATTAAGAAAATAATTGTAGATATTTTAAATGGAAAACTAAGGATTGATGAGGTGGATGAGGATGAAGTTTCAAAACATTTATATACTGCAGGAGAGCCTGATCCAGATTTAATTATAAGAACGTCAGGGGAAGAACGTTTAAGCAACTTTCTAATATGGCAATGCGCCTATTCTGAGCTCTACTTTACAGATGTTCATTGGCCATCCTTTAGAAAAATAGATTTCTGGAGGATTATCAGAAGCTATCAACGCCGTAGTAGAAGATTTGGAGCCTAATAGACGTTAATTATAGGTTGTTTAGCTAGATTAAAGCTTCGTATATTATTGTCTTAGCCATGAGTTTTCTGCCTAAAAATAACTCTTTCAGATAGGGAAAATATTACGATTAGCGAAAAACATAAAGCTGCTGTTATCGATAGCCAATACAGTAAGATTTCAGAGAGTCCAGGATGAATAAGAATCCTTGATATTTCAAGGAGTGTTGGATACATCATAACTAGAAAAACTATTCCAACAATATCGTGCCATAACTTAGGGTTATGTTCAATATACTTTATAACGGCTTTAGCAGCAAGCACTATTCCTGTTCCAAGTATTACTGGACCACTTATCTTTTCAATAAATAAAGAGGAGTATATGGGAGTATTCTCCATGATTTTACTAATATTTACTCCCTGAGCTAAATCAATTATTGACTGTAAACTAATATACATGCCTATCATATATGAAATTATAGCAGTTATAGATGCTATAAACATAATTGGTGATGTGGAAAACCAAGAAGTTAAGATTTTATCTATAGATAAACCTTTAACCACCATAAATAACCCTACAATAATTCCAAATACAATCCAACCGATACTTTCCATTTTTAATAGTGAGAGTATTGCAAATATTAAAATTAAGATTCCTGGAAAACCTATGAATACTTTTGAAAGACGTGGTTCTTCAATTATTTTTCTAAAATATTTTCCAAGTAAAATATATGTTGTTTCTATTCTTGGTGATTGCTGAACGATTGTTCTATGAATTGATATTATGGAGGCTTTTCTCTGAATTATAGGCACAACAAACTCATCATCAACCCCGTCTGAAACGACAATAATACCATCAGGTTTAAATTTACTAACAACTAAATCTATCTCCCTTGAAATTTTGCTATCAGCCTTAATGCCACTAGATGGATGACCGGTAACTGTTGCTACCTCAATAGTTGAGTTAGGATATTCCCGCTCAACTAAACCTTTCAATCTTAACATTGAAAACATAGCATTAACATCAGAATCCTCAGGAGATGCTAATGCAAATTCACATGCAGCCTTAAGGTTTTCTTCATAACCAATTATTGGTGTTTCAACATTTATTTTTGATCCTATATCGTTATCCCTATCAATACATAAAATTAAAATTCTCTTCTTCTCCTCCAATCTTAATCCTCCCTATTCACAGTATAAATTTAAGAACATTTATAAACCTATTTATATTTATGAACATGTCTAAATCAATATAAAATGATGTTCTTATTTAGGTTCTTGTTGTTATGTATCATTCTGGTCCATTCTTGTTGTATCACTAAATCTTGGACTTGTTTAACTTATCTTTAAATACAATTCACTAGTACTTTAAATACGGGTTTTCCCTATTTCTACTTATATCCTTTATCCTTTTTTAAGTTTAACTAAGTTTAGCGTTTTTCATCATTTCTTTACAGCAACCTTTTTCATAACTCTACTTGATCTGGAAGTAATGTTTTGTTAGCTTTAAGATACATTACATTATGAATCATTTCACCTTATACTTATAAATACCATATTAGCTTGATAAATTATTGATTGTTTATTCTTATTTAAGTATGGAGCTCCATCACAATACATTTTATTAATCCCATAGCTTAAAATAATCTTAAGCTTTAAGAATTCACATTTCCTTCTAATTTAAAATTTAACTTAAGAGATGAGCTTATCTAAGCTTTTATTTAGATATTACTAATTAAGGTATTCTATATCTAGCATAGCACAAGCTTAATCTGGAATGTTGGATTTAAATCGCTCTTACATGTAATAAACTTATCTGAAAACCTTAATAGGAGATTAACTAGTGTAAACCTAGCAATACTGTTTTCAGACAACTTCAATACGTATTTAGATACGTAATGTATAGCTTTTATTTTAAAATATTTATTAAGAAATCTAGCTATTTTCAAACAAATTTAACTCAAGAGCTATTTTAAATTCGTCAAAACTAAGTTTTTCACCACGCTTTATTTTATTAAGAACTTCTTTAGCTACATTTTCCTTTATTCTAGCAGTCTTAATTAAATTTCTATATGTGTGGATATATGTAAGACTAGATTTTAATTCATGTAGTCTAGACACTGTACATCTAATTTCATCATTAATCTTATTTAATTGAAGTATTAGACTTTTAATTTCATTACCTATATCCTGCAGCCTAGTTCTTAACATACTAACTTCTTCATATTTATTCTTAAGAGATTCGTGTAGGCATTGAGATTGCTGGGAGAGTTTGAGAATGATTTCATGGATTTTATTAGCCTCATGATTAAGATCTGAATACTGCCTTCTAAGCTCAACTATCCTTATCTGTAGGTCTCTAATCTTATTGTGTACTTCAGCCATAAATTCTAATTTATTAATTTCATTAATGATTTTTCTTTCTGCCTTCGGATTTACAGGATTTGTTTCATACGTCCACTTAAGCCTTTCTAATCGTTTGGTAATTACTACTTCAGGAACTACAGCTTGCCTTTTAAGGGTAGCTATTTCACACTTCAAATCTTTAATTTGTTGAATAATACTTTTCTGCTGCTGCCTTATAAAACCTCTCCTACTCTTATAGTTACGTACCTCTACATTAATTTTATTTCTCTCCAATTTTAGATTCTCGGCCTCCTCAATTCTCTGCTTTAGAAGGTTTTTTGTATGTTTTAATTCATTTACTGCTTTTTGTATTTCCTCCTTAAGTTTTCTCTTATTTATCTTTAATTCCTCAAGTTTCCTATTTAAATTTTCCATTAATGAAATTACTTCTAGCTCATAGCTTTCATCTAAAGATTTGCCTATATGATTCAAATACACATCACCATCTAGATGTTTATTTTCATCATTAAAACTTCCTTAATTTGAATAAATACTAAGATTATAAGAAACTCACCTGAGCACTAAATCATTAGCTATCTTTTTTCAAGTATTATCCTTGCATCAACAGTTATAGCTCCCCTAGGATAAGTAAATATTGGGTTAAGATCTATTTGATTTATTTCACTTATTTCAAAAGACATTTTTGATACATTCAATATTATGTTAATTAAAGCCTCAATATCTACTGGCGGTCTTCCGCGAATACCTTTTAGAATAGGGTAAGCCTTAATTTCTTTAATCATTTCCTCAGCATCATATCTTGTTAATGGAACCACTCTAAATGATACATCTTTAAGAACTTCAACAAATATACCTCCAAGTCCAAACATTATAGCTGGTCCAAATTGAGGATCCTTAATCATTCCAACTATAACTTCAGTCGTAGGTTGAGCCATTTTCTCTACTAAAAAACCATCAATCCTCGCATTTGGACTATGTTTTAATATATTATTCTTAATCACTTCACATGCATTAATAACTTCCTCATCACTTCCAATGTTAACAACAACTCCACCAACATCAGACTTATGTATAATGTCCCTTGAAATAATTTTAATAACAACAGGATATCCTATTTCCCTAGCTACTTTTAAAGCCTCATCCGCATTCCGAACAACCCTAAATAGAGTTGTTGGAATATCATATAGTCTACATATAGATTTTGCTTCATGTTCAAGAAGAAAATTTCTACCATCTTCATACGCTGACTTAATTATCTTCAAAGCATTTTCTGACACTAATAACACCTTAAATCCCCTAATATTAGATACTTAAATACTTTCCCATGCTGCTTATAGAGAAACATAAGTTCCATACATAGAACTTTTAAAAGACTTCAACTCTACATTAAGCAAAAGACTAATCTTGAAAGACTTACTAGTTCATTATGTAATCCTAAAAATACTTTTAGCCTATGTCCAATATATGGTAGAAAATCGGTATTGAACAGACTAAGTGATTGAAACGTAACTGCAGATGTGAAAATGATAGAGACCTAACTACCGTAGTCAGTAGTTTAAAGGTAGATTAAGTTTGAATATTACTAAGTATATTTAAGGAATGTACTGATAAAAACACCTATGCTTAGACTGCTTAGTAGCCTATTTGGCTGATCCTTCAGATGCAGGAAACAGTTTTCCAAAAGAGTTCTCAAGAGTTTATTGAGGGGGAGGATTTGGTATGGATTAATACTTAACCCTAAACCATAAATTTACCCAAAATAAGAAAGACACTGTTTACCTTGAAGCCCTCAATGAGGGTAGAGGAAACCTAGCTATGAAGATTAACGCTATGTCAGAACAGTGTAATAAAACTATTTACTTCAAATACTTACCAGCTACAGGAATTCTGGATAGATCTAACAGAACTTAAGAACTTCAATATAAGCTGATAAAATGTAGTTCTAGTCTATAATGGCATATACAGACTTGGTCTTCATCAGACTATTTTCTATCAGGTTTATGGGCTTAAGTATTTTGAGAATAAACTTATAGTTTATAATTATCATATAGATTTATTAGAGAGAAGAAGTATTTTCATTGGTTAACAATGTCATATATATGCCCTGAATGCGGTGGAGATTTGAAGTTAACACGTGGAGTATTTATATGTTTAAAATGTGGATTAATATTTAAAAAGTATGAACTTAAGGAGTTAATAGATAGTATTAAGTCATCCATTACAAAGGAAAATGATGAGGAAAAAAGAAGAAAGGAATATTTAAAATGGTGGCTTAGTAGAAAAAGCGATTAAAATAAGATTTAAACGTATCCTATTTTAATAATCTTTATGTTTTACTTAGTTATACTCGGTACTGCAGGTTCAGGTAAAAGCACGCTTACCTCAACACTTTATGAGTGGTTACTTGACCATGAATTAACAGCAACAACTGTGAACTTAGATCCAGGTGTTGAAGAGTTACCATACGTTCCTGATGTTGACATTAGGGAATTTGTAGATGTTCATGATGTAATGTCAAAGTTTAAGCTTGGACCAAATGGCGCATTGATAGTATCAATAGATCTCCTTGCCTCATATATCAATGAAATAAATATGTTAATAAACGATATTGGATCGGATTATGTAATTATAGATACACCTGGGCAAATGGAGATATTTGCATTTAGAGATATTGGACCATATGTGATCTCGAATATCGCTAGAGGTAAGACATGTATAATATATCTTACAGATTCTTTCTTTGCGAGAAGTCCAAGCCAATTCGCTTCAGTAATGCTGCTTACAGCTTCGACTCAGTTTAGATTTAATAAACCACAAATTAATGTGCTCTCAAAATCTGATTTACTAAGTAGGAATGATATTGAAAGAACGTTGATGTGGATCGATGATCCGGAAACGCTATCCAACGCTATTGAGGAGGAGGTAAGAGGCATTAATAGAGAATTATCGTTAGCGCTTGCAAATCTGATATCCCATCTTGCTACTGTTTCTCAGCTGATTCCTATTTCATCAATTAAAAATGAAGGAATAGATGAGCTATACGCTGGAATGCAGAGAATACTCTGTGCTGGAGAGGACTACTTTACTGAATAAATTAAAATTTATAACATGGCTAATATATGATATACCATGAAAATAGTAAGCTGCTCAAATGATCCTGGATTAGGGGAACTAATAGCTAAGATTATGGATATTGATTTAATTAAAACCTCTTCAAGAATCTTTCCAGACGGGGAGCTTTACGTTAGAGTTGAAGGAGAACTGAATGAAGAAGATGTTATTGTAGTGCAAACAACATATCCTAATCAAAATGAAAGCCTAATGGAGCTATATTTCACCATAGATTCTTTAAGGAGCTATAAGCTACGTAAATTAATAGCTGTTGTACCCTACCTAGCATACATGAGACAGGATAAAAGATTTCTAATAGGTGAGGCTTTATCAGCAAATATAGTTATCAATATTTTAAATATGTTAAACGTTGATTACTTTATTACTGTTGATATACATAATGATTACTGTTTGAATTGGTTTAAATGTAAGGTAATAAATATTCATGCAGCTCCTCTACTAGCTAATTACTTTAAAGAGAAAGTAAGTAAACCAATTATTTTATCTCCTGATATTGGATCACTTAATAGAGCTATGGAGGCGGCTAACTCCCTCAAAGTAGACTACGACTTTCTCATCAAGATAAGAGATAGAGTAACAGGAGGTATTCAGATAAGACCTAAGGAGATGGATATATCTGGAAGAGATGTGATTATTATTGATGATATTATAAGTACTGGTGGAACTATAATTAATGCAGCAGCTATGCTTAGAAAGTTAGGAGTTAATAAATTGTTTGTAGGTTGTACTCATCCATTATTGGTTGGTAATGCATTAGAGAAAATACTACAGGCTGGAGTAAATGAGATTGTAGGATCAAATAGTGTAAGAAGTTCTATTAGTAAAGTTCAACTTCAGGAAGAAATAGTTAAATCTATTATGGAAATCATCTAGGAATGAAAATATTTATATTACTTTCAGGAGAACATATAGAGCTATCAGAGGCGGAACTATATTCTATTCTTAAAGCTGAAAACATTAAATTTAGTATTTTAGCTAGACTACCGCAAGTAATAGGATTAGAGCTTAATAGAGAAGATATTGATAAAATTATAGTTAGAAGTTCTATGTGTAAGTTAATTGGAGAGCTATTACTACTATGTGATGCGGAAAAAAATGTAATTATTGATTCCTTAAGTAAAGCTAGCATAAATTTAAAACCCAGAACATTTAGTGTTAGAATTGATAGAGTACGTGGATGCTGTAAAAATATCAGTAGTTATGAGCTTGAAGCATTAATAGGTAGTATTATTAAGGAGAAGATATCAGGATCTGTAGATTTAAAAACGCCGGATACCAGATTCTATGGAGTACTAACAGGAGGTAAATTTGTTTTTGGGGTAGTTATTTCACAGATTAAACGATCAAGATTTAATGAGAGAAGACCTAGAAAACGACCGTTTTTCCATCCTGGAACTGTTGAGCCATTATTTGCGAGACTTCTAGTTAATTTATCAGAAGTTCCATCTGGAAAAATACTTTTCGACCCATTTTGCGGTGCTGGTGGAATATTAATAGAGGCTGGGCTTATTAATTGTAGAGTTATAGGTTCAGACATAGATCCAGCAATGGTTAGTGGAACAGCTATAAATTTAAAATACTACAATATTGATTACGACCTTGTAGTTGCTGATGCGAGACATTTACCATTTAGAAATATTAAATACGTATCAACAGATCCACCATATGGCATATCATCAACAACAATGGGGGAAAATGTGAAAAATTTAGTTGAAGCATTTCTAAGAAATATTTATCAATGTTTAAATAGAGAAGCAAAAATCTGTATTTCAGTTCCTCAAAAACTAAATATTAAGATTGAGTCAGGATATAAATTAATGAATGAGTATTTTATGCATGTACATAAAAGCTTAACAAGAAGAATAATTTTACTAAGTAAAGAGAATAATGTTTAAAACTAAGATATAGTATCTTAGTATCAATTAAGTATGGTGAGTAGTATGATCAGAATCATATTTTTAGGAACATCTGCAAGTATTCCCACTTCTAAAAGAGGACTTCCAGCTATTGCTGTTAAAATACATGGAGATCTGCTTCTACTTGATTGTGGGGAAGGAACTCAAAGACAAATGATGATTGCAAAAATTGGGTTTGGAAGCCTAAAAAGAATATTAATAACACATTTGCATGGAGACCATGTGTTTGGATTACCGGGTTTGCTACACACATTTTCCTTAATGAATAGGGAGGAAAACTTAGAAATATACGGTCCACCAGGGCTAACTGATCTTATTAACTGCTCCATCAATACATCACAGCTAACATACAGAGTTAGCATTACTGAGCTAGAAAATGGGGAAACACTTGATTTTAAAAGCTATAAGGTTATAACTAAAGTTACAGATCATACCCTAACAAATTATGCATATGCTATTATTGAAAGAGAAAAACCGGGAAAATTTCATCCAGAAAAGGCACAACTACTTGGTATTCCCCGCGGACCATTATGGAGAAAACTTCAACAAGGAGATAAGGTTGAGTTACCAGATGGTAGAGTCGTAAATCCATGGGAAGTCGTAGATAAACCTAGACCCGGATTAAAGATAGTTTATACAGGAGATACTGCTAAATTTGATGAATTAATTAATTTTAGTGAAGAAGCTGATGTTCTAATACATGAGGCAACTTTTGAAAATTCAATGATTAAAAAAGCTGCTGAAGAAAAGCATTCAACAGCTGCACAGGCAGCTGAAATAGCAAAAGAAGCAAAAGTTAAGCTTCTTGTACTAACACATATAAGTCCTAGGTATAATTGCTACGATAATCACTATAATGAAGCAGCTAGAATTTTCAGTAATACTATGATAGCAGAGGATTTTGAAACTATAAATCTAAACTGATTCAACATCAGCATCCTCTAATTCATAGAGGGGCTTACCATTAGAAGTAGGAGGAGCAAGCCAGTCCACTAGTTTTTCTGGAGATGAGCAAGTTATTATGAATGTAATTGGGCCTAAGGGAGATTCATGCTCTGGAGCTGAAAATGATAAACGACCAATATGTGCTATTTGCTTATTAATATGGAACTTTAATGTTTTCCCCTCAATAGATTTTTTAAAAATACTACGTGCAGCATCAAGTATCCGTTCATTTCTTAAAAGACTACGTAATTTTTGTAAGCAGTTTAAGCCCTCCCCCTCAGCAACAATAAAACGTTTATTATCCTCCTCAGTAATTAATATATTTACCGGATTAAAAACATTTCTAATTGCTCTCTCAACTTTATTGATATCCTCAGTTACCCTAACCTCAGCTTTAACTATAACTTTAATCATCACCTACCACTCTTACAATATGCTCAAATATTTTACGAGATTCCTCAATTGAGCCTTCATTAACAATCATGTAATCAGCAAGAGATATAACATTTCCTAAGCCAATACTAAGTTCCCTAAAATCTCTATCAATAAATTCACTCCAAGACTTAGGATCATCCTCTCTACCACGGTTATAAAGTCTTTTAAATCTTGTTGTTGGTGAAGCATGAACTGCAACAACTAAAACCTTACTAAAGCTCCGCCTATACTCTTCAACCTCGTCTAAACTTCTAACACCATCAATTATTACAGTATCATTACTTATTAAAGCTATTTTTTCTAAACATAATTTGGCAACTATCGATGGGCCATAGCTCTTTCTAAGTTCAACCATTATTTTACCGAGGCCTCCAAGTGATGGTTCAATACCTCGCTTAGCAGCTTCCTCCCTAATTATGTCACCCATAACGATAACAGGAATACCTCTATTCTTCAGAGACTCAATAATCGATGTCTTACCTGCACCAGGCATTCCGCTAACACATATAATTTTCCTAACCATAACGCCACCCTAAAATATATATCTAATTCTATAAAGCAAGCTATATAAAACTACAGCTCATTAATGGATAAATAGATATATAGTTAAGACGTTATAAAAATTCAATATATATTTTTAAGTTAGAGAGGAGTTTAAGTAGCGGTAGATATGGAGAAAATTCGGGTATTCATAGCTGTTGATTTTAATGATGTAGAGGTAGTTAACAGTATTTTAACATTACAGAAGAGAATTATTGATGTAGAGGCAGATGTAAAATTTGTTGAAAAGGAAAATTTACACATAACTCTAAAGTTTCTAGGTGAGGTTACACCTAATACGATTGCTAGTATTCAAAAGGTTTTATCAGATATTAAGTTTAAGCCATTTAATGTATTTGTTAGGGGTGTAGGTGCATTCCCAAACTATAGAAATATTAGAGTTGTATGGATTGGTGTTGAAGAAGGATTTGAAGAGTTAAAGAGTATTCAAAACGAGATTGATGAAAAATTGGTAGCATTAGGTTTTAAGAAGGAAAAAGACTTTATACCTCACTTAACGATTGGCCGTATTAAAAGCGGAAGAAATAAGGATAAATTAATCAGTATCTTAAATGAATTTAGAGACTTCAATTTTGGTAAACAGCTTATAGATACTATTCACCTAAAGAAAAGCATATTAACATCAAGGGGACCTATTTACAGCAATTTATACAGCATTAAAGCTATGTAATAGACTTAACAAACCATAATTTCGGTGAGTTACTATCAGTAATACACATAGAAAACCTGAATTAGAAGAAAAGTTAGCAAATATATTAAGAGAGGTTCTGAAAAGAGTTACACCTAATACTAGTGAGAGACTTAAAATTTTGCACATTATAGATGAAGTTAAACAGAAAATTCTTAGAAAAGCTTATGAAGTTGGTGTTAATGTTGATGTTAGTGTTGAGGGATCGATAGCTAAGGATACTTGGCTTTCAAACGATAAGGATGTTGATGTTTTTATTCATTTACCAAAGGAATTAGGAAAAGAATCCTTAAAAACAGTTGGGCTTGAGATCTGCAGATCTGCATGTGAGAACTGGATTGAGGCTTATGCCGAGCATCCATATGTTCAGGCTAATATAAATGGATTTAGAGTTGACATAATACCAGTATTTAAGATTAATAACATAAATGAAGCTGAAACAGCAGTAGCTAGAACACCATTTCATACGCAATTTATAAACTCTAGGTTTAATAATCGTATGAGGAAAGAAGTAAGAATACTAAAACAGTTTATGAAGGGGGTTGGAGTCTATGGGGCTGAAATAAGAGTTAAGGGATTTTCAGGATATCTTTGCGAACTACTCATATATAAGTATAAATCATTTATGAATTTACTGGAAAATGCCTCAAAGTGGAAGCCATACCATGTAGTAATTGATCCTGCTAAATGCTACAGCAACTTAAATGAAGTAAGAAAGATTTTTACAGATCCGCTTATTGTTATAGATCCTGTTGATAAGAAAAGGAATGTTGCTGCAGCATTAAGTATTGATAAAATGGCAAAGTTTATTGCAGCATCAAGAGCATTTAAGGAAAATCCTAGTCTAAATTTTTTCTTCCCGATTACTGATAAGATAACTAAAAGTGAAATGATTAAGATGAGGAGGAGGGGATTTAAAACATTATTTATAGTTTTAAAATGTCCGAAGCTAGTTCCTGATATACTGTGGGGTGAGGTCTTTAAATCTCTTGAAGGTCTTTCAAAACTACTTGAAAAATACGATTTTAAAGTTTTAAGTAAGGATGCATGGAGTGATGAGAGGAACATAGTGGTTTTAGCGTTTCAGCTTGAAAACATAGAAATACCTAAAATCAAGAAGCAAATAGGTCCACCTATATTTTTATATGAAAGTGAAAGAAACTTTTTGAAAAAAAATATTTTAAATAAGGATGTAGCATCCGGTCCATGTATTGAAGGAGATAGATGGGTTGTTTATAAATTAAGAAAAATAACCAAAGCTGACGATCTTATACGTATTAAGTTTACAGAGGCTAAACATGGACCTCATATTAAAACACAAAATTTTGAAGTTATAATAGGTGAAAAAATACTTAACAAAATTGATACTGACGATTTTAGAGTTTTTTTAAAGAAGTTTATGAGTAAGAAGGAGGACTGGATCTAGTCTACAACAAACAACTATAAAGACGTAATATTCATAGATTAATAGTTCTATTAAGCATCATACTTAAATGATATGAAAAAAGGAGAAATGAACATCATTGATAAGGAAATTGAAGATATTGATGAAAAAGATTTAATAGATTATTTAGAATCACTAGATAGTAATATTAAAAATCTCATAGACAGCATTGAAAAGCTTAGTAGAAAAACTGAGATGATGCAAGAAAGTCTAGATTTAGCTATAAAAATGATTGGAGCAGTTTTAAAGAAAATGAAAACTATGATCTTAGCCGTTAAAGGAAAAGAATTAACAATACTAGAAAATGATAAAGGCTCAGAAATAATATATAAAATAAACCATATAGTAGATACGCTAAACTACATAAAAAATCAATATCAAGCAGATACAAAGCTAAAAAATAAAATTTCTAATACCTCACTACTATCTAAAATATTAAAAAATTTGAGAATTAAGAATAAAAACTAGTTGCATCCAACTTATTCATAAATTCACATCAGCTTAGTCTTCAAGTGTGACAAGAATTAATGAAGATTTAATTAATAACTAAATATGACCTTAAAAACCTAAAGTTTTTAAGTAAATTTGCTAGGATATCCCGGGGGCCGTCCTCATGGGGCCGAATAAGGCCCAATCGTCCAGCTTGGACTAGGATGCCATCATCAGGGCATAAGCCTGGGGCGCTGGTGGTCCGGGGTTCAAATCCCCGCGGCCCCACTCCGCTTTTCTCGAATGAAGAGATAAAGGAAGCAAAAATTTCACTGCTTATTTTCTAATTCTAAAAGAAAAATTGAATACTATTTTAAAAGGAGAATAGTAAAGAGTCTCTAGACCTAAATTCCAGAGCTAGCTGAAGAACTTAGGCAGGAAACTTTATGAGAGAAGTTTAGGATTGAAACAAAATTGGTCTAATAAGAAAATATGAAGAAGGAGGGAGGATTTCTTTTTTAAATTACAGTCTTAATTCTTAAAATAATTTAAAACAACAGACTATACTATAAAATGCAGTTTCATAAATAGTTAGAGTGTTTAGATCTAAGTATTTAAGCTTCCTTTACAATTAATTATGGTGATAGCATGTCACTTCAAGATGTGATCAGCAGGTATGGGTCAAGTGAAGTGAAAAAGATATTTAGTGAAGAAACAAGAATAGAGAAAATGCTTAATGTAGAGGCTGCTCTCGTAAGAGCTTTAGCTGAATTCAATGAGGTTCCTAGAGAGGCGGCTGACATAATATCAAAAAAAGCTAGAGTTGAGTTTGTAACTCCTGAAAGAATTAAGGAGTTAGAGAGAAAGTTTAAACATGACATTGTAGCTCTTGTTAATGCTCTTGCTGAGCAATGTGGGGAGTATGGTGAGTACGTTCATTTCGGAGCTACTAGTAATGATATTATAGATACAGCATGGGCTCTTCAATTGAAGGATTCACTTAAGATATTAGGAGAAAAATTAATTGAAGTTTCACAAATACTTTGTGAATATGCATTAAAGTATAAAGACTTAGTTATGGTTGGTAGAACCCATGGCCAGCATGCCATACCAATAACCTTAGGATTTAAGTTTGCGGTTTACGCTGCAGAAGTGGGTAGACATATTGAAAGACTTCAAGAAATGTTGAAGAGGGTTCTTGTAGGTAAGATACGTGGAGCTGTAGGCACTATGGCATCTTTTGGGCCTAAAGCATTAGAAATTGAAAGAAAAGTATTAGAGGAGCTTAGACTTAAGCCAGCTGAAATAACAACCCAAGTAGTATGTAGAGATAGATATGCTGAATTAATTTCTTGGATTGCAATAACAGGATCAACCTTCGATAAGATAGCTATAGAGATTAGGAATCTTCAAAGAACTGAAATACTTGAATTAGCTGAGGGATTCAATATCGATGAGCAGATTGGAAGTAGCACTATGCCTCATAAGCAGAACCCAATAGACTGTGAGAAGATATCTGGATTAGCTAAGGTTTTAAGAGGATTCGTAATACCATCCCTTGAGAACATACCGCTATGGCATGAAAGAGATCTCACAAACTCAAGTAGTGAAAGATTTGTAATACCGCTATCCATAATCATTCTAGATGAAATTCTATCAACAATGATAAAGGTATTAAAAGGATTAAAAGTTTATCCTGATAATATGAGGAGAAATATTGAATTAAGCAGAGGAGCAATAATGGCTGAAGCCGTGATGATGGCCTTAGCACGAAAAGGAATGGGAAGACAAAGAGCCTATAAATTAATTAGGGAGCTTGTAATTAAGTCTCAGCTTGAAAATAAAGATTTAAAATCAATACTTCAAGAAAATGATGAAGTAAGAAAATTTCTAAATATTGATGAGTTAAACTACATAATCACTCCAAGCAATTATTTAGGAAAAACTGAGGACATAATCCTAGACACTATTAGAATTGTGCAGGAAAGAATGAAACATTTAAAAAACTGTGAATGTTTAAGATAAACATAACATAAGTTAAAAGTAGCTAGTAGATATCTATAATTTGTTTGTTATTCACAGATTTTGCAACCAATATGTTAATTACCTTTATCGTAGTAAGTCTTTAAGTGCTGTTAAACCATCTAAAAATTCCCCATTTACACTAACTTAAAGCAGGTAATTATACTTTAAAATACTGAATAATTTCCTGATGTAGTTGTGAAGTTTAATTAAGCATGTTCTTTAAAGTTTACTTACACTGTCAAGTTAATTTACATTTAAATATTAAATAGCTAGACTCTCGCGATTTTTCCACGTGATGGTGAATACAGAATACCTTGCTCCTTTAATTGTTGAATTGTTTTTTCAATAAACCTTTTATTGAAGCCTTCAGCCTCCGCTCTTTCATAAAGTTTCTCTTCATCTATTGGATTACCGTCAACCTCGTTTTGCATGGTTGATATTAAATCAAGAAAACGTTGAAGCTCCTCCCTTTGGGATCTAGAGACACCAGTCATTATTGTATCTATATCTATAGCCTTTCTTGATTCGTCAAAACCAACCTTTGTAAGAAATGACATTAATAATCTTATAGCAGCTTCCGAATCCTCTCTTGTAGCTATGCTGCTTAAACGTATTCGAGCTCTAGCCTCAGTAAGTCTAACAAGAGATTCAAGCTGACGAGGAGATATCGGTATTGGTAATTGTTCACTTAATGCTTGAGACCTCATACTTAAGAAGAACTCCTTAATTTTCTCTTTTGCTTCATCACTTAGTCTTGGTTTAACATTTGTTTTAGCATAAATTATGTATTTTCTTAATAGCTCTGGAGGTATTATCTCGGGTGAAAGTAATGATTCTGTTTTTTGATGAAGCATAAGTATATGTGATGCCATAGCTTCATCTCGTTCAGGCTCAGGCTCATCCCTTAGTGGGAATACTAAGTCAAATCTTGAAAGTATTGTAACTGGAAGATTTGTATTCTCTCTAAGAGAGCGGTTGGATTGATATCTTCCAAGAATCGGATTAGCCGCAGCTAGTATAGCAGTCCGTGCATTTAATGTTGCAACAATTCCAGCTTTAGCAATACTAATGGTCTGCTGCTCCATTGCTTCATGCATTGCAACTCTATCTTTTTCATCCATTTTATCAATTTCATCAATGCATGCAACACCACCATCACTTAAAACCAAAGCTCCAGCTTCAAGATAAAATTCGCCTGTAGACTTATCTCTAATAACCGTAGCCGTCAATCCAGCAGCTGTTGCACCCTTTCCCGAAGTATATAGTCCACGTGGAGCTAACTGTGCAACATATCTTAAAAGTTGTGATTTTGCCGTTCCAGGATCACCTATTAATAGAATATTTATATCTCCCCTAATTCTCACACCATCAGGTAAAACTTTTGGTTCACCTCCGAAAAGCATATAGGCTATAGCTTCCTTAATATCATCATATCCATATATGGATGGAGCTATTGATGTCTTAATTCTTGAAACAATCATAAGATCTTTGCTTAACTCATGTATTTTAGCTATATCTTCTTGGGTTATTTCAAGATTTATTGAGTCTTTCTGCTGAACTTCAATACAGTTTGCCTCAAGAACGCTTGAAAATATGGATAATCGTAGTCCTTTAGCTGATACTTCAACTTTTGGTTTAAGTATGCCTGATATTGAAACCCTATCACCTGGTCTAGCTATATCTACTATATCATCTGTAATTATAACTTCAATAGATCTAGGAAGTTCTCCTGGAGGCAGCTCTTCAGGCCTTTCTTGAAGCGTTGCTTTCTGCCAATCAATATAGCTGCTTTCCTCAAATATTAGTTTAAATGCTATAGTGTTCCTACATCTTGCATTAGCACATCTACTTGGCTTCATTAAGTTAAGCTCTCTTTGTTCAACTGAAACTCTTTCATGACATACCTGACATTCAAAAACAGCGTTTACTAGCTTATGCCTAACTTGAGAAATCCTAGTTAGTATACCATCAACTCTAACAAATCTATTCATGTGCTCAGCTCTTATCTGTCTTAATGGTAAGGCATCAGGAAAACCTTTAAACCTTACATTTAATCTTGGATTAAGTCTAGCGTACTCAGCATTTTCAACCTTCATAACTGAAAGAAGGGCTTTTGATGCAGATTCCATAGTATTAGCAGGGTTTAAAATAAGATTTTCCACAAGTCTTTTATCATAAATTAGAAGATCGTCAAAATCAACATATAATGATCTCTGATTACGGAGAACCATCTGCCTTATAAATTCCCTATACTTAAATTCTCCCTTCTTAACCTGAAATGACTTTAAGAACGATTCGAAAGCTGACTGTACATCAAATATTTCTGGAACAGCTATTGCTTCATTCAAACTATTCAACCTCTAATATTGCTTTACTCCAGCTATTAATTAATTTACTTAAAACAATAAATAGAAACTTCTCTTCATCTGTTGCATTAGGTATAGCTTCAAGTTTTCCAGGAGCCATTAAAGATGCTTTCACTATTTTCTGTAGACGAGATGTTATAAGATCCAAGGCATACATGTGTACAATCTCATAGTCTTTATGTACTGTAGGATCTGATGACTGATTAGCTTTTTGTTTTAATGTTTTAATCATTCTCCTAAGTTTTGCATAAAATAATGGTTCAAGAGACGTCATAGCTTGAGATCGAGATTCAGACCACGCTAACTTCGAAATCCAAACTATAGATGGAATATCCTCACTTTTGCTACCGTAGCCCTGCTCTTCAAGCTTATCACAAACCCATCTAGGAAGCTCTATAGTTGTGCCTTGGCTAAATGGACCAACTTTTTCGCCATATATTTCAATTTGTGGAAGATTCTGATTAAGGTTAAATCTAGTATTTTCGATTAGGAATTCAAGATCTGACATTTCAAACACTCTTTTAAATAACATTCTCACAGCTCCCACTATAGTAACTACTGTAAAAGAAGTAAAAAAGCTTTTCAATAATTCTTAGATTTAGCGTAAAGCTCTATGTAAACTATTTGAAGCATAATCTAACCTAGTATTAATAAATAGCTTCAATATAACTACAAGAGATATGGCAACTTAAGGTTTATGTATTTTCCGGTTAGGGATTTAAATATAGCAACTCAGTATTACCTTTAAAACCGTTATGGTATGAATAATCTTATGAATAAGCTCTAACACAAAATAGATTTCTCAAATCTTACACCTATACTAACCATGACATCATCAATGATGAAAGAGGACATTTATCATAATACTTTAAGCACCTCTTATGAGAAGTTCTGTATGTTTCTCAATGAGTAGATTCTCATCGATAAAATTGTTTCTATTAACATCTATAACATAATAAATCCAATACTTAAAGCCGTTAAATAATCACGTATCTAATGCTGGAGTCTTCTAGACTAAATGGACTGAAATCAAACTCTAACTTAACCCACTTCCACACAGCATTCCTAAAACTATATAAACATTAGATAATGCTTCTGCAGCCCTAGGGATTAAATGGAATACTAAATCAAGAATCTTAATCTCAAAAGAGATCCTACCTCCCTTAAAGCACTTAAATCCCTAACCAGAGGACTAATACTCAACATAAAATCTTAGACTTGGCAACTTAACATATTGTACTTACTTCCTAGGGTAGCTTATATACTAAGAAAGGATATAAGTTAAAGTTTGATTAGGAATTAATTATCATCGTGTTAGCTGAGTTATTCTAATACCTGCCTTTTTTACACCATATCTTATATTTACACCAATTAGAAATGCTGTTAAATATTCAGAAACTCTTGAATTTTCAAGTCCTCCACCATCTATTCCCCTAATATTTGGTATTTTCTCAGCCAGCTCTATAACTACTCTCTTAGCATAATCATCATCACTACAGATAATAGTATCACTTTCGACAGGGTTTTGTATATCTTGAAGTGCCTCTGCACTTATCTCTTTAAATGCTGAAACTACTTTAACATTAGGCAGCATCTCAGCTATCATTTTAGATACTGAACCATGCCATGGAGTAATTGTCTGAGTTGGTTTACCACCTATTGTTGAGGCTAATGGAACAGTAACATCTACTAATATGCATCCCTGCCTAAGGAAATCTCTTATACTTTTTAATATATCAAATAATCCATTAAATGGAACAGTTAATACAACAATGTTAGCTTTGGAAACAGCTTCTCTATTTTCTAATCCTTCAACATTATATTGATCACCTAGTATGGTATTTAATCTTTCAACGGCAGCTTTCGCTTTATTTTCAACTCTAGAACCTATAATTATATTTTCTCCAGCTTTAATCCATCTTAAAGCTAAGCCAAATCCTTGATCTCCAGTACCACCGATAATAGCAATAATTCTATTACTTATCATAGAATATCATCCTTATTACCTCCTTACTTATATTAAAATCTTACTACCTTTATAGAGTTTGTAAACTTAATTGTGTTAATGATTTTTATTACAGGTAGAGTTTCACTGATTTAGAACATTCCTATACGATACTTACAATATTTCCTTATGGCATATAGTTATCAAATAGTTTATTAGCTGTATTATTCTCTCCATGAAGTTTCTAATTTCAAGGCTGTATAATTCATGCTTTAGTTTAAGAGTTCTGCATGAAGCCTTATAATATGGAGTACCATCAGTTAGTATAGTTATTTTTGAGCTGTAAGTAGTCTTAATCCTCTTAATGAATGCCGGTGAGGTTGATATGTTAGCAACATTGAAAGTCATCATGCATATAATCTTCCTTAAATAGGGTTCTAAGCAACATACAATACTCTCTTTCCAGAACTTATCCTAATCCTAGTATCATCAACTGGTAAAACCCTAACATCCCTATGAACATCTTCATCAGGAAATAGAAAGCTTAAGATCTAAACCATGGTAGAATTGATGCATGGCTTCCATGTATTAGAAGCTTAAAATATTTGAAGAAATGAACAAATATGTATAAGCACCATAAACAACTAAAATATATGGTTCTTCCTAACAAACTTAATATAGACATAGTTAAAGTAGAGAACCTCATATAAAGCTTAATTTTGCAAGGCGCTGAAACTTGACCTGGCAACTTAACATATTGTATCTAGTTCTCTAAGTTGCCACATTCCTGAAACTATTAGAAAAACTTAAATATATATTTGTTTTAGAGGAAGTGGTGATTACGTGAAGAAAGTTACTGTTGAAGAACTTTTAGCTAAGGCTTATAGACCATCTAAACTTGCTCCTGCTTATCATAAGTTTTACGGAGGAAAAGTTCAAGTAATGGCTAAATGTATTATTAGAGATCTTTCAGATTTTGATATCTGGTATACACCAGGCGTAGCTGAGCCATGTAAAATCATAAATAAGGATGCGGAAACCTCTTTTGAATATACAAGTAGATGGAATTATGTAGCTGTTGTTAGTGATGGAAGTAGGGTTCTCGGACTTGGAAATATAGGCGGTCTTGCTGGATTACCAGTTATGGAGGGAAAGGCATTACTATTTAAGTATTTAGGTGGAGTGGATGCGTTTCCAATATGTCTTAGTACTCAGAATCCTGATGATATTGTTACAGCCTGTAAATGGATTGAGCCAACATTTGGAGGTATAAATCTTGAAGATATAGAGAAACCTAAATGCTTTTATGTTCTTGAAAAAGCAAGAGAGAAACTAGAAATTCCTGTATGGCATGATGACCAGCAAGGAACTGCAACCGTAGTTCTTGCAGGTATTTTAAACGCGCTTAAACTTGTAGGTAAAAAAATTAGTGAAGTAAGCATAGCAATGATTGGAGCTGGTGCTGCAAATATTAAATGTGCTGATGTGCTTGAGCTAGCAGGAGCTAAACCAGGCAACATCATCATGGTTGACAGCAAGGGAACTTTAGGCCCCTGGAGAGAGGACATAATTAAGAGGGAAAACGATCCTTGGAAGTGGAAATGGGCTCAGAAAAGCAATGCTGAAAGAAGAGAGGGAGGAATACCGGAAGCTATGAAGGGGATTGATGTATTAATAGCTATGTCGCGTCCAGGCCCTGGTGTTATAAAGAAGGAGTGGTTTACGTTAATGAATACTGATGCTGTAGCATTTCTATGTGCAAATCCTATTCCTGAGGCATGGCCTTGGGAGGCAAAGGAGGCAGGAGTAAAAATTGTTGGAACTGGTAGAAGCGATTTTCCAAATCAAATAAACAATTCCTTAGGATTTCCAGCAATATTTAGAGGGGTACTTGATGTGAGAGCTAAAACAGTAACAGATGAAATGTGTGTTGCTGCAGCAACAGAACTTGCAAGATTTGCTGAAGAAAGAGGAATAAGTGAGGACAACATAGTGCCAAAAATGACTGAGTGGGAAGTATATCCAAGAGTAGCTGTAGCATGTGCTTTAAAATCAATCGAACAGGGAGTAGCTAGGATAAAGCCAAGCAAACAAGAACTCTGGGAAAAAGCAGTTAAAATAATTAGAGAAGCAAGAGAAGCTGTTGAAGCACTAACAAAAGCTGGACTTATTAAACAGCCACCATCAGAAGAAGAAATACTTAAAACTACATAATAACTTATTTTTATCTAGCATAGATAAAGTATGAAAAGTATTTGCAGCTTAATTATTTCTTACCCTACATATAGACTTTCACTTCATTTCTATTTTGTATTGATCAGAATTAATAGCTGATATATATTCGAAATATGAAGAAAACTAAGCCATAGATTTGGTAAAAACTATAATGTGTGATTTGGAAACAAAGTTTTAAATGAAAGTTTCAATGTTAGTAATTAGTGAATATAGATATGCTTATAGGTATTGTTGGTAAACCAAACGCTGGTAAAAGTACCTTTTTTACATCTGCAACATTAGCACCTGCAAAGATAGCTCCTTATCCATTTACTACAATAAAGCCTAATAGGGGAATTGCATACGTTAGGATTAAATGTGTATGTAAGGAGTTTAATGTAGTTGATAATCCTAAAAATTCTAAGTGTATAAATGGAATAAGATATGTTCCAGTTGAGTTGCTTGATGTTGCAGGTCTTGTTCCAGGAGCATGGCAGGGTAGAGGACTGGGAAATAAATTCCTTGATGATTTAAGGCAGGCTGATGCTTTAATACATGTTATCGATGTTTCTGGAGGCACAGATTTTGAAGGAAAAGCTGTAGAGCTGGGAAGCCATGATCCTATTGAAGATGTTAAATTTCTTGAGAGAGAAATAGACACATGGTTTAGCCAAATATTGAGAAGAGATTGGGATAAAATTATTAGGATAGTTGATGTAGGGAAGTGTGAGGACATAATTGATGTATTAACTCAAAGACTTAGTGGATTGTCTATAGAGAGAAAACATATAGTAACAGCTATGAGAACTCTCGGACTAAGTAGTAAGCCATCTTCATGGAGTGAAGAAGATATTCTTAATTTCGCATCAACATTAAGAAAAATTTCAAAGCCAATTGTAATAGCAGCCAATAAAATGGATTTACCTAAAGCTGAGGAAAACTTTAATCGTTTAATTAAAGAGCTTAAAGATTATATTATTATACCTTGCTTTTCTGAGGGGGAGTTGGCACTAAGAAGAGCTGCTGAAAGAGAGTTGGTAAGGTATTTACCTGGAGAAGCTAAGTTTGAAATAGTTAATAGTAAGCTATTAACTGAAAAGCAAGAGTCCGCATTAAAGTTTATTAGGGACTATCTTAATAGATGGGGTTCGACAGGGGTTCAGGAAGTACTAGATAAAACTGTATTTAATGTTTTAAAGGCTATATCAGTATTTCCAGTTGAAGATCCTAATAAGCTCACAGACCATTCTGGTAAGGTATTGCCTGATGTTTTTTTAGTCCGAGAGGGCATAACTGTGAGGGAATTTGCGTATAAGATTCATAGTGAATTAGGGGATACATTTATGTATGCTATAGATGCACGGACAAAACAAAAATTAGGAGAGAGCTATATCTTAAAGGATAGAGATGTAGTAAAAATCGTTGCTGCAAAGGGAATTAAATCATAATTTAAGCTCAATTTTTGATAATTGCTTCAATACATAATTTCTTATCTCCCTTGCTGTTGGGAGTTCCTTTACAAGTTCACCATTTAGTATAATTGGTTTAAGTAAAGGCTCCATTTTACCCTTACAAATAGGACATTCACTAACCTCCTTGTTTAAAGGACTTATTACATCGTGAAAGCAGTTTAGACATCTATAAACCTGCTTTCTTCCAGGCATTTTACCTCTTTTCGCTATAGGCTTACCATTTACTTCAACTATATCAAATGCCAGATCTATAGATTTAGGAAATGATATAGCTGTACCTACACCAAAAATATCTACAATATCGGAAAGTTTTGATATTGCATATTCATCAACACCACTACTAACAACTATTTTAACATGCTCATATCCATGAAGGTTAAGAGTCCATCTAATCTCTTCAACAATTTTCCTAATATCCCCCTTTCTTGATTTAGGAGTATCTATTCTAACTCCATAAAGTTTCATACCAAGTGTTTGAGCTGCCTTTAATGCTTCTGTTCTTTCATCAAACCAAGTATCACAAAGCATAATTCTTGGAATATCAGTAGGCATAACCTCATCAAAAGCTTTCCATGCCTCAATCTGATCGCCAAAAACTATTACTAGTTCATGAGGCATTGTACCAACAGGCTTCTCACCTATCAGTTTTGCACCGAGTACACCAGAAACATAGTCACATCCACCTATATATGCCGCTCTATCAACCATTGGAGCTATTACCGGATGTACAGCTCTAATACCAAAATGAATAATAACTTTATCTCCTGCTGCTTTTTTACATCTAGCCGCTGCTGTAGCTATACTTGAGTAATGTCTAAGAATACCATCAATAGCAGGCTCATAAACTCCTAGGGCTTCATATGGTCCTTCAACACTAAGTACTGGCTCATAGATTCTAAATATTGTTCCCTCATCCATCGCATATACATTTACATTTTTTTTACCAATAAATAGATGAAGCGTTTCCTCCAGTCCTGCTAAAACAGCCCAATCATAGTTTGATGGAAAGGAATAAGCATGAACATCCATAACAACTCTAGTATTAAGTAGCCCTCTTTTAAGAAGAACCTCCATTGTACGTAAATAATATATGTCAGTAACATCACCACTAATCACTTCATCAGGTAATGCTATGTAAAACTTACGATCTATACTCATAAACATCGACTAAATAGATAAATTAAATATTTAAATTTGTCGAATAGATAACATAATAGTAGTTAGATTTTTAAAATTTAACTAGTAGTTAATTTGCCGATGAGGAGAGTTATGCCTACAGATATGTGAAGAATCCTTGGGTAGCTGAGGCTGATCTAAGTCTAAATCCTAATACTAAAGCTGAATGTAAAAGCCATACCTAAAACTCTTAACAAGATACCAACACTAAGCATGAGACAAAGATAAACAAAGCAAATAACAAACTTAGGTTATTACGTCCATTCACTCTATGGAAAGATTTATAAAAGAGGAGCTATACAGAAATTTTAAGAATTAAAGCAATATGGTTTTAAACTATGTTTAGTCCTAGCACTATGGGGTATGATCGTGCAATAACTGTGTTTTCACCCGATGGTAGATTATTTCAGGTTGAATATGCACTTGAAGCTGTTAGGAAAGGATGGACAACCATAGGTATTCTTTGTCCTGAAGGGGTCATATTAGCTGTCGAGAAAAGAAGACCATCACAGTTAGTAACGCCAACTTCGATGGAGAAAATACATAAGATAGATGAACATATAGGTGTCGCATTTGCTGGATTGGCTTTTGATGCTAGAGTACTTATAGATCAAGCTAGAATATATGCTCAGAGCTACCGTTTAACATATGGCGAATCCATAGATGTTGAACTCTTAACTAAATGGGTATGTGACATTAAGCAAGCATACACACAGCATGCTGGAGTAAGGCCATTTGGAGTGTCATTTATAATTGGTGGTGTTGACTCAACTGGACCTAGACTTTTTGGAACAGAGCCTGGAGGAGCTTATGTAGATAGTTATGCGTATGCTATTGGCATTGGCGGGCAGGTTGCAACAGACTATCTTGATAAACATTACAAACATGATTTAAGTCTTGATGATGCACTTATGCTTGCTGTTCAAACGCTAAATAAAGCAATTGAAGGAGGAGTAGAACCTGAAAGAATTGAAATGGCTGTAGTTAAAACATCAACCAGAAAGTTTGAAAAACTTTCACATGAAGTTGTTAAAAAATATATTGAAGAGGTTAAGAGGGAAAAGTAGAGCTGAATTAAACCATGAGGGATAAGTACGTAATAGCAAGATATGATTCTCAAGGAGAACATTTTGAACTTATCGTAGATCCAGATAAAGCGTTTGACTATAAAATGGGTAAAAAAATAAGTTTATCTGAAATCCTTATTTCTGATGAAATATATAAAGATGCCAAGAAGGGACTTAAAGCTTCTGAAGAATCACTAATGAAGGTTTTTAAAACGTTAGATATAAACAAAATAGCATCTACAATATTGTTAAAGGGGCAAGTTTCATTAACAGCTGAGCAAAGACAAAAACTTATAGATGCTAAGAGAAAGCAGATAATAGCTTTCATATCTAGAAATTGTATAGATCCACGTACAAATTTACCACATCCACCAACAAGAATCGAATTAGCAATTAATGAGGTACGTATTTCAATAGATCCGTTTAAAGATGTTGAAGAGCAGGCTATAGAGGTAATTAAAGCTTTAAGAACAATCTTACCACTTAAGGTAGCGCAAGTAATAGCTAAGGTTAAAATACCTCAAAAATATGCCTCTAAAGCACAGCCAATAATTTCAAAACTTGGTGAATTAAAGAAGTCTAACTGGCTAAGTGATGGTGGATGGCAAGGTGAAGTTGAAATACCTGCAGGAATGCAGGTTGAATTTATTGAAAAAGTAAATTCATTAACTCATGGTGAGGCTGAAGTTCAAATAGTTAGAGGATAGATACTGGCATGCCTATCTACTTTACTTCAAGACAAATCGTTATACCTGGAGATCTACTTGCAGAAAACGGTTATCAAGCAGGGCTAAATACATACAAAGTTGAAAATAAAATATATGCATATACTGTTGGTTTAATTGAAATTAAAGGAAGCAGAATCGATATTATACCTATTCATGGATGTTACGTACCTAAAGTCGGAGATATGATTATTGGTAAGATAATTGATTACGGTTCCAACATGTGGGCTGTAGATATAAACTCACCATATTTAGGTGTCTTAACGATATCAGAGGCTCTTTCAAAACCTATAAACCCTTTCAAAGACAATATTCTTAAATACCTAAATATTGGTGATTTCATTAAAGCTAAGGTAATAGCCTTTGACAAGACAAGGGACGCTGCATTAACAGTTAAGGAGCAAGGATTAGGAAGGATCAATAAGGGGTTTATTATAACAATAGAGCCGACAAAAATTCCACGTGTAATTGGTAGAAAGGGATCTATGCTTACAACTCTAAAAAATAAATTAAGTGGACATATTGAAGTTGGAAAAAATGGTAGAATATGGATTGTTCCTAAACGTCAAGAAGATAGTTTTATATATGTGAAAATCCTAAAGAAAATTGAGGAGGAGGCCCACATATCAGGATTAACAGATCGAGTGACTAAATACATAACTGAAATATTAAAAAACACATATACCTAAACTTAGTATATGACTTCATAATCAAGTAACCATAAACATCATGACATATTAATTAAGCATTATAAATCGATACTTATTAACATGTCCTTTTAATTATTATTTTATAACACTATTATAGATCTAATTATATCACTATATATTGCTTTGCGAGTACTAGGGATGCTTTTAGCTTCTTGTATCTTGTGATTAGTCTTATGAAGAGTTAAACCACACAAAGCCTTTCTATAGCATTCTTCAAGTATTTTATAAGCTTTCAATTAAACTGTAAGCCTTTCATACATATACCTACACTTATTTTTAAATAGGTGTACTTGTATTGTATTTTATGTCTCAAATACATTTTTGTCCTCTTGAATCAGATACTGAGTCTATGCATAACTCATTAGCCTATTTATTAGCTTTTAACCTCCATGCTTAACCCTTATAAGCCAGAAACCTAACTAGCTTCTTGTCATTATAATCTTTCCAAAACCAATAAAATGTTTAAGGATAGGATCTTAGTCGCAGTGATGTATGTATTTAGCTTCCTATGCTATATTCATCATAGTCTTTTAACTCACCCTTCTTATTTTTAACCACAATCTATCAGTGTTATAAACTTAGTAATGTAGTAAGATACATGTAGCTAAATGCTTAGTTTACAGCACTATACTATTAACGGCAATTCTCTTAATGCTAAGCTTACCTATAATACTCTACACTTATCAAAACCTCAGAAATCACAAATCACCAATATCATCCAACCCTTAAGTCTCCAGAAACCGTAAAGCAGTACTAATGCTAATAACATATTCATCCACAGCCAGCAACAAGTACATATAATATACCGTTCAAGACCATCATATAGCCAAAACTAGACATATAGTCCTAACTTTAAGATAATGAAGTCTAGACTTGATGCTGTTAAGTTAAGCCTTAAATTCCACAAGCTCATTGTACGAGTTTGATGGTATCGTGACATAAATAGATGAATGAAATTGGTAATCTAGTAAGGTAATTTAGATACTAAATCTTACTTTCTAAGTTATCAACCTATAGCAAATAATAACATACTTAAGTTTACAAAGCTTTACTATACTACCGTAATAAGAAATACTTATAAACTACTTTAAGTTATCATAGGATATGCTTAAAGAAAATAGTAAGAATATAGAGAATAAAGTAGTTTTAATAAATGAAGAAGGCGTAAGACTCGATGGACGTAGAGCTGAAGATCTTAGGCCGATTAAAATTGAAATAGGAGTACTTGAAAACGCTGATGGATCAGCATTTATTCAGCATGGAAACAATAAAATATTAGCTGCAGTATATGGCCCGAGAGAAACACATCAAAAACATATTTTATCACCTGAAAAAGCAATATTAAGATGTAGGTATCATATGGCCCCGTTTTCAGTTTCAGAAAGAAAATCGCCAGCACCAGGTAGAAGAGAAATTGAACTTTCAAAAGTTATTAGAGAAGCACTTGAACCTGCAATATTTCTTGAGAATTATCCTAGAACAGTTATAGATGTATTTATAGAGGTGCTTGAAGCACAAGGAAGCACAAGATGTGCTGGTATAAATGCTGCTTCGCTAGCTCTTGCAGATGCAGGTATACCAATTAGAGATCTGGTTACTGCATGCTCTGTAGGTAAGGTTAATGGAAAAATAGTTCTTGATTTAACTGATCTAGAAGATCAGTATGGAGAAGCTGATATGCCGGTAGCTATGCTTGTTAAATGGGGTGAAGTTACATTACTACAAATGGATGGAGAACTTACACTTAGCGAGTTTAAGGAGGCTTTTGATCTTGCTGTTAAAGGCTGTGAAAAAATATATGAGTTACAGAGAGAAGCACTAAGAAGAAAGTATTTACCACAATTTAATATGGGATGATGATTTATGAACGGTACAGCTTTAAGTCTTGAAAGAGCACATATTATTGAACTTATAAAAAGTGGCAAAAGAATCGATAATAGAGATTTTGAGCAATATAGAAATATTTCTATTAAAACTAGTATTATAACGAAAGCTAATGGATCAGCTCAAGTAAAACTTGGAGAAACATACGTTATAGCTGGTGTAAAAGCTGAGATAGGAGCTCCATTTCCAGACGAACCTAACAAGGGAGCATTCACGGTTAATGCTGAGTTCTTACCGTTAGCTTCACCGGTATTTGAACCTGGACCACCTGACGAAAATTCGATAGAACTTGCAAGAGTTGTAGATCGCGGTATTAGAGAGTCGAAAACAATACCTACTGAGGAACTATGTATAATACCTGGGAGAAAAGTTTGGTTATTATGGATTGACCTTTACATACTTAATCATGATGGAAATCTAATAGATGCCTCTGCAATAGCAGCATTATCTGCTCTTGCAACAACAAAAATACCTTGCATTGATGTAAATGGAGATCAAATTAAAATACTGGATGAAAAAAGGGAGTTGGGTATAAAATCTTTTCCAGTAACTATGACGTTTTCAAAAATAGATGAGCAAATAATTCTTGATCCATGTTTAGCTGAAGAAGAAGTACAAAGCTGTAGATTAACTGTAACTATAACGGATAATGGAAGTATATGTTCTCTACAAAAAGGCTTAAGCGGATACTTTAAACCTAGTGAAATATTTAAAATAATTGATGTTTCCTCTAAGAAAGCTCCTATAATCAGAGAAATGATAAAAGACGTGGTGAAGCAGTAATGGTCATAGATGTAAAGAGTTTTGGTTCAAGATATGGAGCTGGTGTACGAAAGAAATACAAGAAGATAATCGACAAAATGAAAGAGCCGACTCGTTGCCCATATTGTGACAAAATAGTACTATTAAAGAGAGTTAGTGTAGGTATATGGCAGTGTAAGAAATGTAAAACAATATTTACTGGTGGGGCCTATACTCCAAGAACAACTCTAGGTAGAAGTTTTATGCCTGAAGAGAAGTAAAGATATAGTTAAACCTAAATCAATATTAACCTTATGGCTAAAGAACTAAGAGAAGAATATAATAGAGTGTTAATAACCACTTCACATAGACCTTCGAGAAGAGTTAGAAGCTTTATAAATGATTTAAAACTAGTTATTCCAGATGCTATTAAAGTTAATAGAGGAAAAATGGGATTACATGACGTTATGACTACTGCTTTAGAAAATCGATGCAATAGAATAGTTATCGTAAGTAGATGGAGAGGTAATCCTGGAAAAATGTGCTTTTATAAACTATCTTCTAATAATAAATATGTCCAAGTAGATCCAATAATATACATATCTAGTGTAAAGCTTGCTAGAGAGGTTAAAGATAAAATATATTTTAAACCTAAAGAAATCATTATGGACATAAATAGTAATAATAAGGCTTTAGTTGATTTTGGAAATATGTTGTCTAATGCTTTAAATATTAAAGAGTGGAGCCAAACAGATCTTTATGTTAAGGTTAAGATAAAAGAATCACAAAGATTTTTTTGCACAATTTTATTTGTAAAGAACAATACAAATACATTGTGCGGGCCTATTATTAATGTGAAACATATATGTCGGTTAAAGAATTAAGAAAGATAACCGTAAATATACCGTTTAGAAATGAAAATATAGCTTTAATTGTTTATCAATCCATTTTACCGGAAGCAACAAACAGAAAGTCAGTAAGAGGTCAAGTTAAAGCAGAAATTAGAAGTAACAAAATTATTTTAACATTTTACTCAAGGAAAACAACAATAATTAGAGCATTATGGAACTCATATATTAGATGGATATTGTCAATAGTTAAAGTTTTAGAAATATTTAATAAATAACCTTTCTTAACACAATATACATTAGTTTCACTAAACTCTAAGTAATTTAAAATCGGCTATGAATACTTTCAGTTAACTCTTATATTTTTATCTAACCAGAGTAAAATTAAACTAGTATGTATAAAATTATTGAGGATGTATTTACATTGAAACGTCTTATAAAAGATGAAAGCAAGCTTCTTCCAGAATATGTTCCACCATCTCTTCCACATAGAGAAGAGCATTTAAGAAGATTAGCCGAAATTTTTAAAATCGTTATAGAAACCCAAGGGAAAACATTCCAGAAAGCTATACTAACAGGCGAAACTGGAACCGGGAAAACCGCTGTTGCAAAACGTTTCGGTCAATCAGTAACTGATTATGCAACACATAAAGGTTTGAAACTTAAATACATTCATATAAATTGTCACAAAGACAGAACCCTTTTCCTCATTACTCGCAGAATAGTTCAAGAAGTATGTCCTGATCTGCCTAAAAGAGGATTTTCACCATTTGAATTACTTGCTATGATTCACGACTATTTAAATTCTCATACAATGCATGCTATAATAACCCTTGACGAAGCTGATTTTTTAATACCTAGAAGTGGGGAAGATCTTATTTATGACCTAATTAGACTTACGGATGAAAAGCTTAATGAGCCGCAGAGAATAAGTATCATACTAATATCAAGAAAAACAAATATTCTATACGAGCTTGATAAAGGTACTATAAGCATGTTATTACACAATACAATTAAATTTGAGCCATATACATCAAAACAACTAAAAGATATACTAAGTGCTAGGGTAGCCGAAACATTCTATCCTGGAGCAGTTTCTGAAGAAGCTATTGAACTAATATCCGATATGGTTTCAGCTCCTTATGAAATCGGACATCGTGGTGATGCTCGTTACGCCATTGGATTACTATGGAAAGCAGCAAAAATAGCTGAAAGACTAAATGCTGTTAAAGTACTTCCAGAACACGTCAGAATAGCTAGAGCTGAAGGAACAGTAAGTATTGAGGATATTCAAAACCTACAACTGCATGAAAAACTAATTTTAATTTCAATAGCTAAAGCACTTAGGAAAAAACAAACAGCATATGTCACTATGGGTGAGGTGGAAGACGAATACATGCAATTATGCGCTTTATGGAGACAGGAACCAAGAAAACACACACAAGTATATATGTACATTCAAAACCTTAAAAATATTGGGGTAGTAAATACTAAGATTTCAGGCTCAGGCTACCGTGGAAAAACAACTTTAATAGGTCTTGTAGATGCTCCAGCAGAAGTTATTGAGAAGGAATTAGTTAAAATAATTACAAGTGAAATAAATAGATAAGTTAAAATAGGGAAGAGTCTTGATAAGTATTGAGGATATATTATCATCAAGAGGTAGAGTTAGAATTTTAAAGCTACTCTTAGAGCAAGAGGAACTTAACATTTCAGCTATAATGCATAAATGTGCTCTTAACTATTCAGCAGTAGTATATCATTTGGAAAAACTTATAGAAGCTGGATTAGTTAAGGAAAAAAGATTTGGTAAAATCAGAATCTTTAAAATAAACAAAAATAACCCTACTAATATCTTACTTAGTAGGGTATTTGAATCTTTAAACCGAATCGATCCCAGTAATAGATATTAGTAAAACAGGCTTGCAATAAAGCGCTGCTATAGTAGCTGTAAATGATTTAAGATTATTCAGAATCTATTTTAGTTAGTAGTGATGTTTTAAGACTTCTTCTAAGTTTCTTTACCTCACTCCATAGGGCTCTACGTTAAGGCTCTAAACTATCCTCCATTACATCTCCAAGTCTGTAGAATACTTTTTAACTTCATAGCTTTTGATTTATTCTTTTAATTAACAATTAGTATGCTTTCTTTAAATACTAGGTTTCAACATACATTGTATTAAATCATTCAAGATGGTAAATGTGATGGTAATTATGGCCATGGTCTAGCTAAAACTAAGGTCTCACTATATCCCAAATAAAACTTAATGTAGAGTCCTAAACTAGTAAGTATAATACATGATAATGTAAATAATATATCATATAGAGTGAAGTTAAGTTCGTGAAAATATGATCTCTTATTTGAGTAGCCGAACGCTCTTGACTCCATAGCTTCAGCTATTTGAGATGCTCTTCTAAGTGAATTTATAAAAAGAGGAATAAGAATTGGTGTAAGGCGTTTAATTCTAATAATGAAATTTCTGCTTTCAAGCTCAAGACCTCTAGACCTTTGAGCATCAATAATTGTCTGAGCTTCTTTAGCTAAAGTAGGAATGAATCTTAGAGCCATTGTGAATGTTAATGTATAATCGTATGGAGCTTTAAGCTTTATTAATGCTATTGCAAGGTTTTCGGGATAGGTTGTCATGAAAAAAATGGAAAACACAGAAAATATTGTTAGAAATCTTAATGTTAAGGAGATAGATAGGGATAGGGCATTTTCAGCTGGAAGTAAAAAATAATTTAGTAGGAATATCATCAAAATTATCATAAAACTGCCTTTCATTGATCTAAGCCATTCATTTAGAGATCTTGCAATAATTACTAATGGAATAGTAGATAAAAATAAAATTAGCATAGGATATAGCTCTGAAAATATTAAAGATAAGGTAAGTACTGATAATATATATACTAGTTTAGCCCTAGGATCAAGATTATGTAAAATAGTATTATTTCTATTAAACTTGAAACCTTGAACTATACCTAAACTCATACAGTTAGTCTACCCATAACTCGTAAAATTTCATTCCTCATTTCCCATACATATAATACATTTTTCGGTGATATTGAATTAAATCTAGATGCGAGATAAGGGATCTGAGGTGGGAGAAGGTGAGCCTTTAATAGGAGTTCAAAGTTTGTTAAAATATTTCTTGTAAAGTCATAGGCAAGAACATTGCCTTTTGAAAGAATAATAGTTTTAGAGAAGTTTTCACATACAAACTCGATATCATGAGTTACAACAATAATGGTTTTACCTTGAATCTGTAAAAGCCTAATTATTTCAGAAAGTTTCTGCTTTTGAGCATAATCTTGACCAACAGTAGGTTCATCCATTACAATTATGGGTGGATCATATGAGAGAATAGAAGCTATAGCAACTCTTTTACGTTCACCTCCACTAAGTGAAAATGGAGAACTTTTACGATATTCCCACAAATCAAGCATTTTCAAAATTTTCTCAACACGTAGTGAAACTATGTGTGCTGGATAATTAAAATTTTTCAGGGCAAAGGATACTTCTTCCTCAACTGTTTCAGCAAAAAGTTGATGATCTGGATTTTGAAAAATCACTCCAACCTTCCTGGAAAGTTCAGCTACACTTTTACTTTTAGTGTTTTCTCCATATATATAGACATTACCCTGTGTTGGCTTAAGTAAACCATTTAGATGTTTTATAAGTGTTGTCTTACCGGCTCCATTCTCACCTAAAATAGCAACAACATCCCCTTCATTAATATGTAAGTTAATACCTCTTAGTATTGGCTCTGAGCTTGAATAGCTAAACCATACATCTTCAAATGTGATTGCTGGATGGCTGAGTTTACTTATCATGATTCTACCTATTTAAAAGCTTTTTTAAAAGCAGTTCTGCTTCATCAATATTAAGTGGTGGAAAGTCGAGTTTAATATTATTTAAAAGTAGATCTTCATATAGTAAAATCAATTTTGGAACTCCTATTCCAATAGCTTTCACAATGGGATCTATAAAAACATCACGTGGTCTACCTTGAAGTACTATCTGCCCTTTATCCATAACAATAACCTTATCAACAATTGAAGCCGCCATATCGAGCCTATGTTCAACAAGAATTATAGTAATGTTTAATTTATTTCGAATGTCGTATAAAACATCAAACAATGCTTTACTACTTAATGGATCAAGATGAGCTGTTGGTTCGTCAAGCACAAGTATTTTAGGTCTCATAGCAAGACAAGCTGCAATAGCGACTTTCTGTTGTTCACCACCTGAAAGCTCATGTGGGGATTTATGTCTTAAATGCTCAATTCCAAGGATGCTTAAAACTTCATTTATTCTTTCTTTTATGATGTTTCTTGGAAGATTAAGATTTTCAAGGCCGAAAGCTATTTCATCTTCAACACTTAACATTATAAGTTGATTCTCAGGATTTTGAAAAACCATGCCTACTCTTTGAGCAAGTTTACAAGTTTGATTTTTAACAGTATCAAGACCATCAACAATAAGTTTTCCTTCAAGCTCACCCTCATAAAAGTGAGGAATTAAGCCATTAAAACATCTGCAAAGAGTTGTTTTTCCACATCCACTTGGACCAGTAATAAGTACAAACTCTCCAGGATAAATTTTAAGATTAATTGATTTGATCGCCCATCTCTCTTCACCAGCATATCTAAATGATAAGTTTAGAGCTTCAATAATTGGATTCATCTATATCGATCTCTCTTTATTAATTTTCTAATTGTCGAGGTACATAATTCCAGAATGTCTTCAACACTATAACTAAAAACTTCAGCGCATGCTGCGAGATCATGTCCTCCACCGTACCCATTAAACATTTTACTGATGGGATCCATCAAATCTCTACTTAAACTTAGACCCGTATCTTCATAAAATTTTTCACTACACCTAGCACAAATACGTATCTTAGCGTTATCTAGCTTATTAGCTACAATTGCAATATCTGCTCCTAGACCAATAAGAATATTAGCTATTGATGATTCATAAGCTCCAATATATGTTGTAACAATAATATAATCTTTAACTCTACTAATACTAATTCTTTGACAGGCTTTTAAACGAGCAATACGTTCAGAATCAGATAATGGCTCATGTAGAAGCCTTAGAATAGCATTATAGTTAACACCAGCTCTAATAAGACTTAAAGTAGATTTAAAAGTTAATGGAGAGGCTCTTTGAAAACGTGATGTATCTGAGATTATTCCAGCAATTAAGAGAGATCCAACTTCTAGTGGAATAGTTACATTAAGCTCTTCATATATTTCAACAATGATTTCTGAACATGATTGAGCTGTTGGATCGCATATAGTTATTATTGCATTTTTAACAACTTCATCACTTAATGAATGATGATCAATAATTATCAAGTCTTTACCTGAATGTAAAATCTTATTAGAATATTGAGAAAGCATACCTAAAGAAGCAGTATCTACAATCACTATGGTTTTAAAGTCTTCAAGATTAAGATTTTTAAAGCTAATTTCAATATTGAGTTTTTCAGCTATGTGTCTAGCGATAAGGCTTAGACCGTTGGGAAACACCATTTCTACATTTGCACTAGGTCTAATCGACTTTACTAATCGGTATGTAGCATATACACTAGCAAGAGCATCAACGTCGGCATATCTATGAGTGAGAATAGCTGTAGATGAGAAGGAGTATCTATAAAACTTAAGCAGTTCCTCATTAAGATTTTTCAAGAGCTTTTGAGAGTTCACATTCAACCACTTGAAAAGCTCTATCAATATTTTTACTAAATGTAAGTCCATCATTTCTTAATATCTTAATATATATGTCAATGCCCATAACATTATTTATTCCAATAGGTTCATCAATAAATTTGATAATAGGATTATATGCTTTAAACGTTATATTAGCTACTTCATTATTCGATAATTCGATTGCTTTCTTAAACATGGCCTTACTATTCTTACCTGGATCCTGAGGATTTACTTAATGATAGAAACTTTAGGTCAGTAGTTAAATCTTTCTGAAGCTCTTGAATTTGAGCACGAGCCACGCTTTCCTGTCTGGCTAAAGTCTTAATATGAAGCTCAAGAGTATCCTTTTTATCATTCAGCTCATTTAAAATTTTATCTCTGGAAACTCTTACTAAGACATAGCCTGTAGATTTATATATAGGAGTTTCATCAGATATATTGTTAAGTTCAGCTATTGTTTCTTGAATTTCATGAAGTTCATTCTCATATTGACTCTTACGTATAGTAATAACTTTTAACCTTTCCTGAAGATCTTGAAGACGTAGTAGTTTATGTTGGGTTTCCACCGGTAGTTCTTCAATACTACTCAACAGCTTCACCTCTTAACTCAATTATTAATCCTATTAATAAATCTTAAGTAATAAACTTAAACTTTTTGTATAGGCTTGCTGGAATCATAATGGCACCGATATAGCTATCAATGATTTCAATAGCGATTATGTATTGCGGGTTTTCCAAATCAACCTTAGCATTAGTAGCTTCTTGAATAATACGTCCAATTCTTCTTTCAACATCTTTAGAAGATGGAAACTTCTCGCCTTTCCTGTTACATCTGACAGCAAAACTAGTTGCGTTACTTAAAATATTTCCATAAATTTCAATTAATTTCATTCCAACCTCATCAAGTGTTAGCTCACCCCAAAGAACTAGTGGAATAGCTCTAGAAATAGAGAGATAATTTCTGTTTTTGTATAATTGGCTAAAAACATCACTTAGGCGAAGTTTAGATTTTATAAGTAAAATATTCTTGTAATTAGTCATTTCAACACTAACATTTGGATCTAAACCTTTAAGAATCTTAATAATGTCATCCTTTAGATTATGGATTTTATCCATATTACTAATTATAAGGGTGGTGTAGCTCACTTTAAACACCAGAAGTATTAATAAACTAAGTTTATACTGGCTTATATTATTTCTAGTTAAATGAGTCCATGTCTTAATATTAAAATTATAAAGTTACTGTAGAAAGAGCATATTTGTTAACATAGCTAATATCTATAACCTTCAATTCAAAAACATTATAAATATTAAGTTCTACTTTATGTAAGCATATAACTAGTTTTGAAGATTAAAATTGTTTAGGATAAAGTAATTTAAAGATGTTAAGGTTAACCATCCATGAGGCTCAGCACTCAAGATCTAAATCATCGATATCATCAGGGTTGGAGTAATCATCGCCTATATTTTAAAACAGGTAAGTATAAAAACTTAGCTAAAGAAAGCCCCTTCTCTTAAGCGACTTAATAACCTTTTTAATTTCATCAACATCATCCTCACCAATAAGTTTAGCTACTTCTGCAGGTCCAAGGTTAGGGCTTCTTTGCAAAACCTCTAAAACCTTGCGTTCAATGGAGCTCATAGATTCAAGCATTGAGGATGATGGATGAATAAGTATATATAGTACGGCGCCACCAGAGACAATAGCAACTTTAGATTTCCTATCCATATTATCAACAACATCTTCTAATATCATATTGAAGTAGTCTGTATCAATAGATGTTAATGTTCCTCTCATAACGCGTCCATCAATAAGATATACTTCAACAACATTACCAACAAGCTTTTTAATCTTCATTAAAAATCTAGATGTAGGTCGACGCATATTAAACACTAAACATACCAGAAACTCTAATATAAAAATTTTTATAATACATAAAAATAGATTGCATGTAAATCAGCACGTTCTTGATTTAAGAATTAGAGTGATTAACCTCATATTGAAACCGTAGAGTATTAGAGTAAAAACTTAAATAACAAAATCATGATTAAAGCAACGATAAGCTTTTAAAAATAGAATATTAAAATAAAATATAGTAGCGGCCGTGGTCTAGTGGTTAGGACGGTGTGGACTTTACCTCGTAAGCCTCCCGAGCCACCGATCCCGGGTTCAAATCCCGGCGGCCGCATAGCTTCCCATAGTTTTCTACATTGCTTCTGCAAAACATCGATATACATGTCTTCATCACCATACTAAGCAAATTACACATAAATCAGTATGTTCTTAATGTTCTATCTCCCAGCAACCTTATGACATATTATATGTCTTCCATTCTCATACATTATATGGCAGTATCACAGACTTAAATGGTGGAGACTTACTAATAAGAGTAAGCTCATTATTCTTATTTGAAGTTAATACTTAAGTCTCTACTATTTTAGATTAGGCTCTTCAGACTTTAATATTTGGGTGTGGCTTGATAGACTGAGAGGATTTAAGGTATTAGACTATAGGGCTATACATTTATGAGTTCATAAATTTAGTTAATTCTAATCATTTTCATGTTAGGTTTATGTTAATAAGTTTTTAATGTTAGTGAATTTAATTATTAGTAAAAATTTAAGATCTTTATATAAATTTGATTACTTTATGTATGTTAAATAATGGCTATGACTTAATGGCTACGCTACCATCAGGATTAAATACAACTCTTGGAATATTTGGGGGTAATCCTTTACGTTCTCTAATTCTTGCAATAATGTCATGAAGCATGTTTTCAGGAACTGGAGACCATTTCAGGAACTCTGTAGCCCAAAATGCTTTACCAGAAGTTAAGCTTCGCATATCAGTAGCAAGATCAAGGGTTTCAGCAACCGGAATTTCTCCTCTAACTATATTCAAGTAGCCTGTTTGCTCTATACTAACTATTTTACCTCTACGAGTATTCAAAGCCTTCATAACACCAGCGATCTGCTCCTGAGGTATTTTAACCTCAATTTTCAAAATTGGTTCAAGTAATGTAGGACGTGCAGAAAGAATACCAGCAAATATTGCATCTTTAGTGGCAGGAATAATTTGAGCTGGGCCTCGATGAGCGGGATCTTCATGAACTACAGCATCAACAAGCTTTACTTTAATACCTCTACATGGCTCTTTAGCTAGAGGACCCTCATCTACGCACCATCTAAAGCCATTAATTATGTGATCTTTAATATCTTTTAAATATTGAATACCTTTAGAGGTGTCAACAAGGATATTAAAATGCTCGTCAATAGCCCAAATACCCCTAGCTTCATCAGTATCCCAATCAGCATACTCACGTAGGATTCTAGCACGTTCACGCCATTCTTGGTCTTCAAAAACTTTACCTTCAGCTAAGAGTTTTAATGTTTCCTCATTTAGAGGTTCAACGATAAACATAACTCTATTATGTTTATTAGGGCTTTTACCTTCGAACATTTTTGAAGCTACTCGTATAGCTTCACGATACATAACAATAGGAGGAGTTGTCTTCACCTCTAAGCCGCCAGTGCGTTGATTTAAATCCCATAAAGCAATTTCTAAGTGGAGCTGACCCATACCACTAATTAGATACTCACCTGTTTCTTCATTAATTTTAATTCTTAAAGTAGGATCTTCAATAGCCATTTTCCTTAATGTATCAATAAGTCTTGGCAGATCTTTACTATGAATAGGTTCTATAGCTATTGTAACAACAGGTTCACTAATATATCTTAAGCGCTCAAACGGGACCATAGCACCTTTCAAACTAACATCAACAATGGTTTCGCCAGCTCTTGCATGCTCTAGACCTAGAACAGCAGCAATATTACCGGCGGAAACTCTTGAAATTATTTCTCGGTAGGGACCCATATATAGTGAAACTTGTAGAATTTTCCCATTTTCTTTGGCACCTAGTAGATAAACTGTTTCACCCTCATAGATAACACCACTAAATACTCTACCAGTAGCTACTAAACCAGCATGAGGATCAACAATGGTTTTACTTACACATAAAACGGTAGGACCATTAGGATCACATTCTAGCATTGATCTACCAACTTCACTATCTAAGTCGCCCTTCCAAATCTTAGGAATTCTATATTTCTGAGCAACTTTAGGATTAGGAATATGATCAACAACCATGTTTAAAATAGCTTCGTATAGCGGTAGCTCTCTAGCAAGCTCCTCAATAGCTTCCCCACCACGCTCATAGTTTTCAACAATATTACTAAATTTAAAACCTTTCTTTTGCATGATTGGTAGAGTAAATCCCCATTTATGTAGAGCAGCACCAAATGCTACTTGTCCTTTATTAGGGTCCACTTTCCATTCATTTTTAACACTAGGGCTTGCATGTATATCAATAAGCATATTAAAGTCTTTAATGATGTTTAAGAGACGCTGTAAAACCTCTTGAGGTGATAGACGTAATTCACGGATTAATCGATCGATCTTATTGATATAAAGTAGAGGACGAACCATCTCCTCTAAAGCTTGACGAACAACAGTTTCTGTTTGTGTCATAATACCTTCAACAGCATCAACAACAACAATCGCACCATCCATAACACGTAAACTTCTCGTCACATGACCAGTAAAGTCAACGTGACCAGGAGTATCTACTAGATTTATAACATATGGTTTTCCACCTCTTTCATGATATAGTGAAACATTAGCTGCTTTTACCGTCATTTGCCGTAACTGCTCTATTTCAACATAATCTAAGGCTAATGCTTTCCCAGCCACTTTTGGCGATATCATACCAGCAGCTAGCAGTAAAGAATCTGATAGTGTCGTTTTACCATGATCTACGTGGGCAAGTGTACCTATATTTCTTACTTGCTCTAAGTTTGTCATGATTTTTTCTATTTCTTCTGTTTGTTTGAATTTAACCATCTAGATCACCTATCATTAATACTATCCTAAAAATGAAATATGATTTAAATTTATTGCTTAATAAATGTAGAATGAGTCTACAAACATTTACTCAATGCTTATCATTAATAAGTGTTGGATAGCTGTGAGGTAATGTCAGGTAGATAATCATTAAACTAGTACTATGTAGCTATCATTTTAAGATATGATTAATTTAGGAGTATATTGATATCATCACAAATATGGAGTAGCTTACCTTTAAATTTATTTTAGGTTCTTCGTCTTACATAATGAAGCTACATATAATTTATTAAGTTGGAAGTGCTTCATTTATTGGTTTTTATAATTATACATTTCTCATTCATTCTCTTCATGATTTACTTCAGATATTTAGACTTTACTACTCTAATAACTAGGATTACTTGCATGACATTCTGAGTCTATGTATAGTTGACAGTTTATGTGGACAATTTCTAATATTAATTAAAAAATCTATGGAAAGAAAACTTTAATAGCTTTTAAAGGAATTTGTTGAACTAGAACTTATTTAATATTAAAAGTAGGTTGAGTTATTTGGTAGTCGTACTATACATGAAAAAGTATGATAAGTCATATAAATATTTCTAAGTTTATAGCCGTAATATTAATGAGGAAAGGCAAGAAATCTTAAGTTTATAGAATAAACCAGCCTATGCGTAAACTTAAAAGGTTTTAAGGAATACTATTAATATGTTTAGTTGGGTCATTCCAGGAAAGATAGCTGGCTCCCATAAACCTAGAAGCCTTGAAGAAATTAATGATTGGATTAATCAAGGAATTAAAGCAGTTGTTGTTTTGGAAGAAAAACATAGAAGAATCGTTGACATCGATGCCTTAAGTAAATATTTTGATGTATTAGAGACGCCTATAAAAGATTTTAATACATTAACTATTGATGAAATTAATACAATAACTAAATGGATTGATGAAAAAATAAAAGGAAACAAGTCTGTAGTTGTTCATTGCAGTACAGGATTAGAGCGTACAGGAGTTATTATTGCATCCTATCTTGTAAGTGTTGGGTGGAGACCGGAAGATGCTATAAGTTACGTAAAGAGAAAAAGACCTGGATCAATAGAAACAGAAGATCAGGAAAAGGTGGTGTATAGATACTATAAAGCTTTAAAAAATAAGGTTAATTAATTCTATAAGCTTATAACTTACTACATTCGTGTAGATTTCTTCTATTTTCCATTTAGTATATGCTGAATATGATTGAAGTTAGAAGTTAAATATGTAAGTTAAAGGTATGATATGAATTAACTGTAAAGCAACTTTACCTAGAAATGTTATGATCTTAATTGACCAAGAATAGATTTGATGAAGTTAGCTTCTCTCCACCATTTTAGTCTTTCATATTCTTCAAGACGGCTTTTAAGCCTTAAAATAACTAGACTAATTAGTCTATTAGTAAGATTTTTTTCAACAGCTTGTCTGTAAAGTTCATCAAACATTTTATCAATTCTATCTTCAGAAGTCCATAAGTTAAGCTCCATACTAACTGATAACAGGTCTTTCTTACCAAGATATTTTAATACTATATCTCTAAATTTTTCATATTGCAAGTTAATCGATAATATATGTATTACAGAGTTATTAGCTTTACGTTTAAGAAGACAAGCATGGCAGCCTAGAAGTTAAATACAATATATTGAGTTGCCGGATCTAAGAGGTTTATAGAAGACACTTAATATCAAATATATATAATAAAAAGGAAGAATAAGCTATATCCTATTGATGTTAACCTAGAGTCTACAAGTGTTCCTAGCATAACCATATTTAAAGTTATTAGATTCAGAGTTTTTGGGAGTACATTTTAGGGATTATTTATTGAGAACTAGGGAGGACTTTGTTGATAAAGCTTAGATTCAGATTCGTGAAGGGAACAATCTTATGTTCATTCATTTCATATATTAAATTATTGCTTTAATATATGTTTTAGCAACATATTGTTTCCTAGAAAGCTTAAGATTAAGAGCGGTGTCCGTACATTACATATTAATGGAGGAATGTGACATCTGTGAGCTGTAAATCAATTGAGACTGAGACATGTAGTAATAGGTCTTGAGAAGTGTAACCCATTTAAAGAATTACTGAAATATAAAGAATTAATTAAAGGTGTTTGACATAGACTTCCCATATAGATGTTGTGGGAAAATCACATAAAGAACTTCTAAATCCATACAGAGCATACTATAACCATATTAAGTCCATACAGTCTTGGAGAATACGAATACTGATGAAAGGAAAATAACTTAGATTTAAAACCTCATCAAAAGGTAATAATCTATACCTTAAACTAAACATAACTAACATATTTAACGTTAAGTTTAAAGGTTTCTGCTAATGTAATAATGGGCGATGGCCGACTGTGGTTCAAATGATGGTGATCATGATATAGTAAGCTATAGGCTAGCCCTCAGAAGAGATTATGGAGAGGGTATGAATTATTGGTAAAGTATTAAAAAATATTGGTGAACTTAATTGTAATGGAATTTGACAATGATTGAAGGAGTGCGCGATGAGAGGATACGAGACTTTTAGGCTATAATGGACCAATTATTAAGTTATGTGGTTCAGGACTAACTATTCTGGATTATTGATAAAATCTCTACTAACTTCCAAGGTAGAAGAACTACTATACTTGTAGATTTTGATGAAGGGGAGAACAGCTAACCGAAGACTCATAATTGAGCTAAATAATAATGGAATTAAATAGATCAAAATATAAGAAAAAATTAGAAAATCTTGTAGGTCTTGAAAGAATAAACGCATTAAAGAAATTCCGAATAGAGATTTAAATACTTAAGTATTGAAATGAATGATAAATTTTACATCAAAACATAAAATGCGGAAAGATCCATATGGTCCTAGCTCTTCATACTTAAAACATACTATGAGATACAAACCTATTAGGAGTTTGATATTTATCCAAATTTAGAATTTTGAATAGGTACTAAGTTTTCTTAGGCTTTGATGTTTTAAGACCTAAGTATTTCAGGTGGTCTTCGCTCAAATTCAGCCATTCTCCTATACGTCTACCTATAGATGAGTTTTCTTCAGCGATTACTTTTAGATAAGGGAAAACTTCTGTTAATGCCTTTCTTCTTGATAATTTACATTTTTCAGATAATGCTGAAAGCGTTTCATCTCTAATTTTTCTAGAGTTTCTAGTTAAACTTATAAGCAAAAGTTTTTGAGGAAATTGATATTTCACAAATTCTGGCTTCTTCTTAACACCTAATACTACTCCTGCAGTCATAAACTCTAAAGCATAAGGTAGCAAATCCCAGTTCTGTGTTTTATTCATCCTTCCGAAAAAAACATCAGCCTTAGATAACATATCATATGCCCTCACAAGATCACTAAGATCTGAGTACACTAGTGGAAGATTTTCATGTATCCATAGTTTTAGCGTTTCATGATCTATTAATGATTTTTCCATTACAAGCCTAGCTTGAAGAGCTGTTTTAGACCAAAATAACTCTTTTAACACGTCAAAAACTCCATACTGTCTATTTCTCGTAGGCAACCATATTACATCTTCAAATCTTAAATATCTTCTTCCTTCAGTAAGAACCTGTAAATCTATAATTGCTGATCTAAGATCACCATCAGCCTTCTCAGCAATAAGAGTTAATGCTCGATCCTCAACAACTATGCCTTCCTTTCTACATATTTCCTTTAAGAACTTTATGATTGTTGGAGATCTTATCTTATTATATCTAATTAAAATACATAAATCTCTTATAGGTCTTAATTTAGGATCCCAAGGATCATTTGCTGCAAGAACTACAGGACAGTTTGATTTATTAATAATATCAATAATGGCGGGAATGCATCCTTTATCCTCAGCGGGGTTTATTCCATCAATTTCATCAAGAAAAACTAGTCTTTTAATACCGCCAAAAATTGTTGACTGTGATGCTGCAGTACCAGCTATTCTCATTATTTGCTCTTTAGCTCTTACATCACTAGCATTTAGTTCAATTAGGTCAAATCCAAATTGCTCAGCATACACTTGGACAGTTAATGATTTACCTACTCCAGGTGGACCATATAGAAGAGCTGCTTTTTTAACATTATCTTTAAGTCTTTTCGAAACCCAATCTGCAAATTGATTAACAGCATTGGTATTTCCTACTATTTCACTTATTGTTCTTGGACGATACTTTTGTAGCCATAAAAGCATTATTTAACCTCAACGTTGACTTTTACTTCCAAGCAATGCTATGTTTGCAAGTAAATAGCTCAATTGTATTTCATCATCAGCTCCTTCAACAACTCTATAACTTACCTCTCCAATTACGTCAGCGATTTTAACTTTATCCTCTTCAGTTATTGGTAGGCTTGAAGTCTTCATAATTTCTATGTGAAGCTGTCTTAATACATCAACTCCTGATAAACCATAGTTTATTAAGAGTTCTCTAAGTTTACTTCTAGCCTCAATGAATTTACCGTTCCAAGCAAGTTTAATCATTTCAAGAATTTCTTTTGGCTCAGCTTTACCAGCAACTCTATATACAGATTTCTCATCAACAAAGCCTATTGCAGCTGCTGCCTGAAGGGTATTGATAGCTTTTCTCATATCTCCCTCGGAGACTTCAATAACAGCATTAAGTCCATCCTCACTATAATCCACGTTTTCACGGCTACATATGTATTTTAAGTATTTAACCACATCTTCACGGTTTAACGGTTGAAATCTAAATATAGCTGTTCTCGATTGTATAGGTTCAATTATCTTACTTGAGTAGTTACATATGAGTATGAACCTACATACTTCAGAATATCTTTCCATAGTTCTTCTTAATGCTTGCTGAGCATCACTAGTCATATTATCAGCTTCATCAAGCACAAGGATCTTAAATGGAACCTTACCTATTGATATCGTACGTGCAAAATTTTTGATATCCTCACGTACTACATTAATTCCTCTCTCATCACTTGCATTAAGCTCAAGAAAATTTCCTACAAGTTCACCCTCAAATATCTCGTTTGCAAGACATAATGCTGCTGTAGTTTTACCAGTTCCAGGTGGACCAGTAAAGAGGCAATGAGGCATTGTTTTGGTTTTGACAAACTGCTTAAGCCTTTCAACGATTTCCTTTTGATTTACTATTTCATCAAGTCTCCTAGGACGATATTTCTCAGTCCAAAGAGCTTCAAGCGCCATATTAATCATTATATAGTACAACCTTAGACTTAAAAAGTTATTTTTGAATATTTCATATGAAATTAATATTATAGTTTAAGACTATAAAGCTGATACTGTTTAGTTAAGCCTTAAACTCTATTGGCTTACTACATATTAACTTGATAATATTATGCAGTTAAAGTAAAGTTTAAGGGTGACTCTTTAGTATAGAGACTGATAACTATGCGTATATTAATTACTGAACCAATAGATCCTGAAGGCGTCAATCTTCTTAGGAGTCAAGGATTAGATGTTGATGAGAAATATACTATTTCATATGAAGAACTTAGAAGTATAATTGTAAATTACGATGCTATAATTGTTAGAAGTGGAACGAAGATTACGAGAGAAATAATTGATGCTGCTAGATTCCTTAAAGTTATTGGTAGAGCAGGTGTAGGACTTGATAACATTGATGTTAATTACGCTGTAAGTAGGGGTATTAAAGTAGTTTCAACTCCTGAAGCAACATCAACATCTGTTGCTGAGCTTGTTTTTGCATATATCCTTTGTCATTATAGAAAACTTATTGAAGCTAATTCTTCAATGAAAAATAGAAAATGGCTTAAACATGAACTTACAGGCAACGAATTAAAGGGAAAAGTTCTTGGTATAATTGGGCTAGGAAGAATAGGAATGGAGGTTGCTAGAAGAGCAAAGGCTTTTGAGATGAGGCTATTGGTGTATGATGTACGGGATGTAAGCAAGGAGTGTAATGAAATAGGTGCTTTACAAGTATCATTAAGAACTTTACTTGAGGAGTCAGATATAGTATCTATTCATGTGCCATTAACAAGAGAGACCTATCATATGATAAGTGAGAAAGAGTTATCAATAATGAAACGTACAGCAATGATCATTAACACGTCAAGGGGGGAAGTTATAGATGGAAAAGCATTGCTTAAAGTACTAAATGAGGGACGAATTGCCGGCGCTGGGCTGGATGTATTTAAGAATGAGCCACCAACTGAGGAGTGGGAAGTAGAGTTAACTTCCCATCCAAATGTTATAGCAACACCACATATAGGAGCAGCTACTAGGGAAGCACAAAGAAGAGCTGGATATTTGATAGCTAATGCCGTTTTAAATGAATTAATCAAAAGTAAGTAAAAGCTTTAAATACTTAAATACTAGTTCAACATAAAAGAATGAAAGGGATGCTGATGGGGCTATATAAGTACCTTTCAGAAATGTATAGAAAAACTGAAAAATACAATATTAATGAGTTAATTAGAAGAAGACTAATAGAATGGAGGAAAAAACCTGGAATTATTAGGGTTGAAAAACCTACCAAACTTCATGCTGCAAGGAAATTTGGATATAAGGCTAAACAAGGTTTTATAATTGTACGAGTAAGAATTAGGAAAGGTGCTCTTTCAAAGCCTAGGCCAAGCTCCGGCCGAAGACCTAAAAGAATGGGGGTATATGGATATAGCCCAAGTATAGGTGCAAGAAAAATAGCTGAACAAAGAGCAAAAAGAAAATATTCAAACCTTAATGTTTTGGGTTCATACTATGTCGCTGAAGATGGCAAGTATAAGTGGTTTGAGGTTGTAATGGTTGATTTAAATAATCCTGTAGTTAAATCAAATAAGTACATACATAATGAATATCTCAAATCCAAGAATAAGTAAAGCAGGTGTTTAAAATGCCTCAAAAACTTCGCGTCAAATCTATTAAACTAGAGACTTTTGGACATGAGACTGAAGATGAAGAAAAAGTTATTAAGGCATTATTAAATATAGTCCCAGATAAGCTGAGAAACACTATTAATCTAGAAGTACTTACTGTTAGGGGATATTTTAACAATAAAATAAAGGTTTTTAAAATTAAAGTTGAAGATACATTAGCAAATGAAGCATTAGACTATATAATTAAGAATCTTAGCAGAGATGATAAGGAATTCATTAGAAACACCATAGATATGAGGTTTAATAGAGGAGTATTATATATGAGATTTAATAAACAAAAAGCATATTTTGGAAACTTAGCGTTAGTGGACTATTCAGATGATATCATTAAGACCGAGATAGTATTTAATCCAAGAGTAAAAGACAAAGAATTTATAATACAATGGGTAAATAAGATGTTTAATACAAACAACAAAGTTAAAGTAATGCAGTAATGTATAGTCTCATGATTAACATTGAAATAGTCAATGATGAATAGAAATGCGAAGATATGTTGATTTATGTGTTTTTCTAACAGACATAAGGAATCTAGATAAGATATTAATAATGGCTAAACACTTAGGATATCATACAGTATCATTAACGTCAACTAATAACAACATAATTGATAGCAAGATAATCAATGAGATTAAAAAAACAGCTATAAGAAATAATCTAAATATCGTATTCAGGTATGAGATTAATACAGACAATCCTAAAAAGCTTAGAGAAACAGTTAGAAGAATTTGGAGAAAATATGAAATTATAAGTGCTTACTGTATAAATAAAAAAATTGCAAGAATAGCTGGAAGAGACAGTAGAATTAACATATTAACATTTCCATTAGATACCTCTGTTAGGGATTTATTTAATGATGCACAATGTTCCCTTATGAAAGCTAAGAGTCAATATCTTGAAATTAGATATGTTGAAATAGCTAAAAATACTAATTTAGAGAGAAGATGTACTAATTTATTAAGATGGATAGAAATAGCCTATGAAAATAAAATTCCAATTATAGCTTCGAGTGGAGCTGATAGACCACAGAATTTAAGATCACCTTTTGAAATAGCCTCTATACTTACTATCTCTGGATTAGATATTAAAAGTGCTAGAGACTCTATATCAACAATTCCAATGAAACTTATCGAGCAAGGTATACTTAAAACAAGAGGAATGCTAATTAATAAATATGTTAAAGTTATTAGAAGCCCATTATGCATAGGCTAAGAAAGAGATATATACTGTTTGATATACATTACCTCTCTAAACCTATAGATAGTAGAAAAATTTTTTTAAAAATTTGTGAAATGTTTAAAACAATATTCGGCATAATAGTGTACAGCTCCGCAGATCTTAAACTAATAGAATATGACCAAAACTTACACGTAGGTATAGTTAGGATTAGCCATAAACATGTTGAGAATCTAAGGGTAGCTCTAGCTTTAATAAAGCATGTAGAAGATGAAGAAGTTTTATTTCACATACATAAAGTTTCTGGAACCCTAAAGAGCTTAAGGAAAGATAAAAGCATTAGACAAGATAACTCTATAAGTTAGATCATTATTTACACAGGTCTCCTACATATACACCTACATGATCACAGAATTTAGAGAAAAGTTTAACTAGCTTAATTTTAACTAAATTTAGCAATGATTAAGCCGTCCCAGTCCGACTGAATAAATGACGAGCTCGCGACGAAATGAGCTACTTAACTATAAGTAAATAAGAATAGCCTAACTATTATTTAGCTATTTATCAATTCTAAATCATGCTTAAAACTAAGCTAAACAAGTTATGAAATTTTAGAGCAACATAAACTCATAATCAGCTAGTTAATTACAGTGCCAAAACTAATCTACAGAACTTTGTAAACTAAGCATTTTAATATTCTCATTACCAGACTTTATATAGTTTCAGTATTAATCATATAACTAATTAAAATTCTTCATAACATAAAGCTTATTAACATGATAGAGTTCTTACATGAAAAGGTATTAATATGACTTTTAATATAGTTAGGGCTTTAGATAGTTATAATATTAGTTAAGAGCATTAATTCCTCTATATTAAACGCCGTTCTAGCAAGTATAAGTAAGATATATAGATATCATAGTAGCTAGAATAAACAAACCAACAATGAACTTAATAATCCATCATAGCCCACAGTATAAGTCTGCAAATTCTCTACGTATACATTATAAGTTTATATATTTTATAGTTTAAATAAGTTTATGCCCAAAAAGAAAGTTAACCCGGAGGAATTACTAAAATTCATGAATGAAGGACGAAAGCTTAGTGAGATTGCAAGACACTTTGAAACAAGCATACAAGACCTATACTATTGGCTAAGAAAATTAGGTTTAAAGAAAAGGGAGGAGGTAGAAGAGGAAGTATTACCTCCACCACCTTTGCCATGTAGTGGGGCAAGATTTGAGGGATACTCATTATCAAAACAGCCAGTATTTAAATGTCCACAATACAATATTAAATTATCATCAAACGGAATATTATGTTTAGATTGTAGTCTACGTGAAGAAGTCAATTAGATCATAGTATAGTTTAATGTTTCCCAAATTGGCTTTGTAAGCTTTAGCTCTAAGGCTTTTAAAATAGACTGATTAAATACTTATGTTGTTGCTTAAGATTTATGTTTAAGGAGATTCTTACTTGCTGCTAAGGAATGCTGAAATAGTAAGAGAAACTGGGGGAATTAAGCATACATGAGTTCGTAGGGAGCCTATAATGTAGATGTTGAGAGAACCTGCTGAAATACAATATATGTGGAAATACTCCATGTTTAAGTTCACAAAATCCCAATTTTAGGAAAAATTAGACTACTACCTTAAAATTTTCTTAAATTAATGCTTTATGGCTTAATTATGGTTCACGTATGGCTTTTCATATTTTGCTCTACTTTATATCAGATATCAATTAATAGCTAGACACAATATTTGAAGTTATAGAGTAAATTTGAAACTATATGTTAAATTTATTTAACAGTAGTAGTAACTATTATTGTTAGATGATGAATTTAGAGCCGGATGACAAATGATTGAACGCTGAACGCTGATAATAATTATTTTTATCATTAAGTGAAATGCTTAATAACTCATGAACTGCATTAGCTTAGTCTTAAGTACAACTGAGAATTCGTGAGAAGCTAAATAATAATTGAATGTGTCCTCATTATATAGCAGATTATGGGAAGTCTTATTTAAATATTGATAGTCAATATAATCGATTTAAGAACTTACAAAAGTAGGAAAGCAAATATATTAATAGAAGAATTAATCTAATATATTTAGGTTAGACTATACTTGACTTATTTAACTTAATGTATTCTAACTGTTACGCCTTCATGTTTAATGAATAAAGTTTATATTAATGAGAAATGTAAAAGTTTATGGTTCATGCAGCCTTTATTCTGATTCAAACATCACCTGGAAAGGCTTGGATTATTGCAGAAAAGATTTCTAAAATAGATGGAGTAAAAATCGCATATCCTGTTACAGGACCTTATGATATCATAGCCTATGTAGAGTCTAAGGAAGAGATTGCTCAATTACTTAAGGAAATTATAGCTAGAATTCACAGTATTAAAGGTGTAAGAAGAACATTAACAGCTATTGTTATGCATTGAATTTATTAAAACTATTAGGTATTTTTACCTTTAACTGTATGTTTTTATTAAGGCTTAATTAATAATAATTCTTAAGTTTCCACTTCAGGAGCTCGTAGCTTAATCTTTGTAAGCTATTAAAGTAGAATAATTATTCAGAAATGATGTGTTTATCACTAATGATAAATACCTTGGGCTTAGGTAAGCAGTTATAATTATTACTTAGTGGTAGTTGATATGCTCCAACGTCTAAAACTGCTAAAATATCTCCAACATTAGTTTCAGGAAGTTTTCGCGGTCCAGTCCTATCTCTACCCCATGCAAACACATCTCCAGAATCACAAGCTATTCCCCCTATATTATAAAATTTTGCTAATGGTTCTCCTACTTTAGATGCATTTACAATTTCAAACCACTGCTTTAGCAACACTATATCTGGAAGATCAGTTATAGCACTTCCATTTACTATAAGCCACTCGTCAGAATTTTTAAGATATGATTTAAACTTTGGCGATATTCTAACTTTATCAACTACTTCAACAAGATATATCATTGTTGGAGCAGTTAGCCAACGTCCAACTTCAACCTCAAGTATAGGCTTCTCATTTTTGATTTCTTTTGAAATAGAACTAACCAAGACCTCAGCCCACATTCCTACATTGTAGTTACAGTAAAACTCATTATAATCAGTAGACTTCACTTTTTTCTTGGTGTAGTTAAATGCTAGCCCTCCACCAAAATTTATTTTTTCTATATTAATACTATATTTATTCTTAACTTTAAGAAATATTTCAGCAAGTTTCTTAGATGCTTTTTTAAATGCTTTTAAAGTAGCTACCTGAGATCCTATATGTGTATGTAGCTCAGTAATTTTTACCCATCTTGAATTTCTTAAGTTTTCAATGGTTCTTATTATGTCCATCCCTCTTAATCCAAATCTTGTATATCCAGCTCCTGCATACAAATCTTCATGCACCAATCCATTATACATCTCAATATTTATACGTAATCCAACATTTACTCTTTGTCGGATTCTACTTAAGGCTTTCAATAACTCTTTGGCTTCATAATAGGAGTTTATGTTAATTGTTAGATCTTCATATTCTTCTAGTTTAGCTGCATACTCTATAAGTGATTTACCATTTAGGTTAAATTTTATATGTTTTGCAACTCCATTACAAACTATTGGTATCTTTTTAAAGTTTAAACTTTCAATTACATATTTTAATTCATGTACATTTACCACTTCCACTCCAAATCCTATGTTAACTAATGTCTTAATATACTGTGGGTGAAAGTTAGCTTTAACAGCATAAAGTGGTCTAAATTCGTAGTCATATTTTGAAAAGACCTCTTTTAATCTATTTCCTCTTTTTTTAAGTAATGTTATATCTGCTACGTAGCATCTACTTACACTTCCCTTAATGAAGTCGACAACTCTAAAACCATTAAATCTTAGTTGTCCATCCTCATCTATTGATAAGTTTTCCCCTAAATCTTGCTTTTTAAAGTATTCCCTTGGATGAATTATTGGTAAGTTACAACTCACCTCTTACCGCCCTTACTGAGAGAACCATTTCTGGAAAATGCTTTCTAGCTATTTTCTGCACATCCTTGAGCAATGTGTTATAATCTCCTTTTTTAACTCTATCTACTGGTTTTACTTCCTTACGACAATGTGTTAAAACTTCCTTAACTGCTTTTAATCCTCCTCCTGTAACTACACATACTATTTTATCATTTTTATCTATAACATGTGCTTCACGTAGTTTCTCAACAGCAGCTAATGTTGTAGAGGCTGTTGGTTCAGCAAATATTCCTTCAAATTTAGCTAATGTTAGTAGGGCGTCTATTATCTCTTCATCATCAACAGCTACAGCTTTTGCTTCAGCTTTCCTCATAACCATTAATACGTGAGGAGCATCGTATGAATCTCTTGCTACTATACCCTCTGCTATTGATGGGGGAGGATTTAAAATTGGAATTGATGTGAAAATTCCTTTATCAAATGCTTGAAGAACTGGATCCCCTCTTTTAACTTGTACGCCTATTATTCTTGGAAGTTTATCTGTAATTCCTATTTCCAACATTTCTTTAAATCCCTTCCAAATCCCTATAAGATTACATCCATTACCGATTGGTACTGCTATCCAGTCTGGTACTTCACCTAGACTTGCAAAAATCTCATATGCTTCAGTTTTATCTCCTTCAGATCTATATGGATTTAACGCTGGATTACAATCATAATAATATGTATAAACAAATTTTGACAAAGCTAAAGCCGATGAGTTTGATTGGGGGCCTGTATTTATAGTTTCCCATATATCCTCAATAGTTCCATCCATGGTTAAACATTCAGCATCAAATGCACCTATCTGTGTAAGCTTCTCAATAGATGTTGATGAAGGGGCAAAAACTAGACATTTAAGACCTGCTTTTGCAGCATAGCATGCAAGTGATGAAGCTGCATTACCTGAGCTTACAGTTGTTACACCCATAGCTCCAGTCTCTAAAGCTCTTGTAACAGCAACGGAGGATTCTCTGTCCTTAAACGATCCTGTTGGATTTACTCCTTCATACTTTACGTATAAGTTTTCTATTTCATAATATTCTCCTAACTTTCTACATAAGTATAGTGGTGTTCCTCCCTCCTCTAAAGTTATAGGCTCAATATGTGTTGGTAGCATAAATCTGAAATCCCACATAGTTTCAATAGGTCTTTTAAACATTCTATTGATGTCTGGTACTTCCTTTATTTTTTCATAGTCATAAATCACTTCAAGAGATCCATAAATGCCTTTATGTTTATCAAGGCAGTAAGGACATAAAAATCTTCCATTTAATTCTGCTGGTTCCTTATTCGGATATATTTCATATTTTCTACCACAATATATACATTGTAAATGTGTTTCGTACACTTTGATTATCGCCCACAGATAACTAATTTAATTCACGTAAACTCCTAGATTTAAGCTTTTTTATAAATTCTGAGAACATGGCAACTTAAGGTTGTGTTTTCTATTGTTTAATTATTTGTGTTGGGTTTTAGTTTTGGTTGGGGTCTAGGTGTTTTGGGAGGATTAAGGTTTCTTTTGAGTTTAAGGGTTCTTGATTAGCATTTTGTATTCATTAAGTCTTAGGATGTTTTCTAAGTATTATCTAACATGGTTTTAAGAAGGCTGCTAGAGCGGGTTAGGAAGATTGTGGTGGGTTAATGTTAATTTATCCAAATAACTGGAGAAATTATAGTACTTGATGAGGCATGTGTTAGAATTAGCTGATTGAATTATTGGGATTATGCTTGAATATAATACTAAACAACTTAATGTAGACTTCCTTTATAAATATGCTAGCATTCTTTTAAGCGTCTGTTTTTAATGCAAATAACTTTTATACCCTTATGTTTTAACATTTGTCTAAGCTTTTTATCCCCTGTTACTACAATACAATTATTTTCTATCGCAAACTGATAAATAGCTTCATCAACGCTTAGATTCTTTTTATTAAAGTTTACTACTTGAAATTTTTTAATTATGAAGTCGTAAACTGTTGATGCATTTAACTTTAATTTGATGCTTTTAGATTTTGTGAGTTTACTTATTTCCATTAGTGTAACATCTAAAACAACAGGAATAAATGGCTCTTTGATTACTTCTTCAAGTTCAGCAAGAATATCTAAGGGTTTTCTTACTATGAATAAAAGAATATTTGTATCAAATATTACTACTTTTCCACTACGTTCAACTTTACTAGAATTTTTATAAGTCATCATTAATTGGTTAATTAACTATAATGCCATAACCAATTAGACGCCATCCACCATCTATTCGCCGGCTTATAGCTACTCTAGATTTAAAATCAGCACATATAGGTCTTTTCAGGCTTATTGTAGCAATTCCACGGTGTATTGAAGATATTGTACCTAGAGTTACAGCAGTTCCTGAATTTATCATAATAGGTTCATTAACTCTAAGATTTTCAATCTTTAATTGCTGTTTTGTCCCAACCATTCTTTCGAAGAGAACATACTCTATTGAAAACTCGTTTAGTACTGGTGGGAGTGTTCCTGGATCTCCGGCAACATTTCCTACAAGAGCATCTGCTTTGGTAAGTGCTGGATCTAAAAGAGTAGAGACACCTATTAATCCTCCAGGTCTTGCTTTATCAATTTCAATGTCTCCAGTCTTAAGGCCTACTACTTTCGTAAATATTGGCTCATACTCAGTAGCCTTTCCCTTTTCAGATTTTAATCCAGGCCTAATCTCTATTTCATCACCAATTTTTAACGTACCCTGAATTATTGTTCCACCTATAACTCCTCCTTTAAGATCTTTAGGTTTTGTTCCAGGTTTATTTACATCAAATGATCTAGCAATATACATTCTAAATGGTTTTGATAGATCACGATCAGGGGTAGGTATGTGTTTTTCAATAGCCTCTATCAACGCATCTACGTTAACTCTATGAATTGGAGCTATTGGTATTACTGGAGCGTTTTCAGCAATGGTATTTCTTACAAATAACTTTATTTGATTATAGTTTTCAATGATTTTTTCTCTTGAAATAACATCAATCTTTGTCTGAGCAATAACGATTTTCTTAACACCTATAATCTGAAGTGCAATTAAGTGTTCAACAGTTTGCGGCTGAGGACAAGGCCTTGTGGCATCAATAACAAGGATTGCTCCATCCATTAATGCAGCTCCTGAAAGCATTGTAGCCATAAGCATTTCATGACCTGGACTGTCAACGAAACTAACTTTTCTTAATATTATTGTCTTTGTATTACAGTAGCTACATACCTCATTAATTGTATAACATTGTGGAGGGGGACATACAGGACATTTTCTAAATATCGTATCTGCATATCCAAGTTTAATAGTCATTCCTCTCGCTAATTCCTCAGAATGTCTTGTTGTCCATACATTACTAAGCGCCCATATTAGAGTTGTTTTTCCGTGATCAACATGTCCAGCAGTACCTATATTACAAACAGGCTGCATAACTTCCTTTTCACACAATAGGGAACACCTATTTAATATCTAATTTTCTGGGTAGAGAATTTTCATATTTATTTGTACTATATCTTCTGTTATAGTGTTTCCTCTAAAAAGTTTTCGTCTTCTTAACCCTTTTTTTTCAGAGTGAAAACCAAATCCATTAGATACAAGCATTCTATATTTTCCTCCGCCTTGAAGATGAGGATGCATTGGAAAACCACTTTTATCACTACCACCTGTTATCATTAACTTTACGTTTTGGTAATTAAATAATGATCCATCAATAACATCTCCTATTTTTAAACCTATCAAAGCATTGGCTTTTACATCGGATACTGTTATCTGTTGTGTTTTTCCAGTTCTAGGATCTGAGATTACAAGTTTAAACTCAGGCAATTTTTACACCTCATAGTCCCCATAATGGGTTTGATTTCCTCTTAATTTCCCTTAACTCCTCTATAAGTTTTATTGATAATTCATCTAGGTAGGATATAAATTTATTCCTTAAAATTTTTACATGTTCTTCTGGAATATCAACATATAAAATATCTCCCTCCTTAACTTGCCTACCAATAATAATATCGCCTTTAATTGAAATAGCTACCTGAATACCGGCTGATGCTTGACTTAACGGTTTTCCTCTATCCTGTATCTGAAGTATTACTCCTACATTTCTTCCATCTTTATCAATTAGCTTATAACCGGGCTTGATTAAGCCACTAAGGACCTCAACACCAACTATTGCTGGATCGCTCCTTCTAAACACGTATCCAGGTATGATTCTTATCTTTCCAGGTTTAATAAGCTCTTCATATTCTATTTGTAAAGCTTTTTGCTTAGATTCCTCATACCATTTAATGTATTTCTCAACAAGATTGTATATAACATTATCTAAAAATATAGGTACACCAACGCTTTTAGCATAGTCTTCAGCCTCAGATAATACCTTAACATTAAAAGCTAAAATAACGCCAAGATGAGGATCTTGTTGTTTTACAAGAAATGCCTCAACGACATCTCTTTTATTTACATCCCCTACATCAGCTATTCTTATTGGAATTGATTTGTTACTAAGATAGAATATAAGAGCTTCAAGTGATCCTAACGCATCTGTTTTTAGAACTATACCATTTATTTGTTTTTCAATTTTAACACTTATAATCTCATCTTTAATTATTTGAGCATACTTTAAAGCCTCACTTTCATCTCTAGCTACATACATAGGAGAACCTACTAAGGCTTCATCTAAATTAGGGGCTACTATCTTAACTCCAGCGGCAGCTACAACCTCATTTATAGATATAAATTTATCTTCAGGATCTCTCATTTCATCAAGTGGCTTAGGAACAAATAACGCACGAACTTTGGTTATTATAGGATTTTTTAATCCACCTATAACTACTATATCGCCCTTCTTAAGGATTCCGTCATACACTATGACATCAATAGTTGCACCAAGTCCTGGAGATTCGCGAAACTCAAGAACAACTCCTTTAGCAGGTCCTGAAGTAACCGTAAGTCTATTCATAAGGTACTGTTGAGTTAGTCCTACTAGTACCATAAGTAATTCAGCTATTCCTTCTCCCGTTTTAGCACTAACAGGAACTATGGTTACAGTTCTCATGAAGTCCTTTATCCTGTCAAATCTATCGGCTTTAAATCCTAGGCGAAAGAACTCCTCTGTAATCTTATAAATATATCTATCTAAGATTTCTTGAGCTTGATACGGCTGAGATTTAAAAGATTCGATAAAGGAAAGAGTATTTTTAGATACCCAGTATGGACACTTATCAAGCTTATTAGCTGCAACAAAAAATGGGGTTTTCCTGTCTTTAAGGATATTGATACACTCATGTGTTTGAGCCTCAAAACCTTTAATCAAGTCCACGACTAGTATTGCGATGTCCGCTATTGATCCTCCTCTCTTTCTTAAATTAACGAATGCTTCATGACCTGGAGTATCGATAATAAGAAGACCTGGAATTTTAATTTTAACCTTGAAACTTTTTATTAATTGACTACATATAGTTTCAATTGTAGAAATTGGAAAGAAAGTTGCACCAATATGTTGGGTTATTCCTCCAGCCTCTCTTAGAGCTACACTTGTTCCTCTAATTTTATCTAATAGAGTTGTTTTACCAACGTCCACATGACCAAGTATAGCTACTATCGGTTGCCTTACATATTCCTTATTAGACAATGATATCACCTGAATTAATTAATTAATTCATGAATAAATAACTATAATATAAAAAGTTAATGATTAAAAGTGTTTAAGAGGCTCTTACTCTATATGGTTTCCTACTGTACTTAGGGGATAGAAGTTATGAAATGGTTCCCCCTAGGTTTGATACTATTTTTTAAATTTGTGATGTTGAACCTTAAAGACATGAAAACAAATATAAAGGAATTTAGACAACAAAGAGTTAAACCATAAGTAAAATAATTATGAACTACTAGAGAATTTAGCTTAAATAGCGGTATAAAATTGTTTTAAATTCATTAGAATTATCATATTAAATATTAAAACAAATATTGATTTAATACCTCACGAGGAAGACTAAGACAATATGAAAGTTTATGATGCTTTAACTATGGAGTTACCTTAAAAAATCTTCATATGGAAGTTTATATTCTATTATTTCCTCGTTAGAGAAAAATATGTAAGCTTCTTTTTCAAACGCTTCCTTTGAATCTGAAGCATGAACTAGGTTTTTACTATTTGATACTGAAAAATCTCCTCTAATGCTTCCAGGAGATGCTTTTCTCCCATCTGTTAGACCTATAAGGTTTCTAACAACAAATATAGCATCGTCCCCTTCAACAATCATAGCTATAACCGGAGCAGAAGACATATAATTCACTAACTCATTATAGAACGCCTTATCTTTATGAACATCATACAACTTTTTAGCTTGCTCAACAGTAAGTTTTAACATTTTCATAGCAATAATTTTAAGACCCTTTCTCTCAAATCTTGAGATTAATTCACCGATTAATCCTCTACAGATAGCGTCAGGTTTAAGAATTATAAGTTCACGTTCTATCATGCTTATACCCTTTTAGCCCAAGCAATTTTGTGCGGAGTTCTTCCTAACTTTATAGCATTTTTCCTACATTTAGATGAGCAAAATCTAAGTACCAATCCGTCAGTTTTAATATACATTATACCTTTGCCCTGGTAAAATTCTTTGCCACAAAATGAACATTTATATAGTTTAACCATGAAATATCACTTAACGTGGAATAAGCTTTTTTGCCTCTCTTTGAGTTTCCCTTAACATTAGTATATCACCAATTCTTACGGGACCCTTAACATTTCGTGTTAGTATTCTACCTTTATCTGGCCCCTCGAGTACACGTACTCTTACTTGAACAACTTCTCCAGTTACACCGGTTCTACCAATTATTTGTAAAACCTCTGCTGGAGTTGCATCATGTTGAGTTGTTGTATGTTGACTCATTGAGTACACCTATGTTAAGTGTTCTTTTACCTCTTCAAAATCACTTCCTTAATTTATTAACTTCTGTAATTATTTCATCAATTATATCTTTAGCCTCTCCAGGATCAACAATGCATATAGAGGCAGCGGCTACATCAATACCTGCACTTTCACCTAATTTAGCCTTACTTGGAACATATATATAAGGTATTTTTCTATCATCACATAATGCAGGCAAATGAGCAACTATTTCTGGTGGTGATACATCTTCAGCTATAATAACAAGTTTAGCAAGTCCTCTCTCAACAGCTTTCGTTGTTTCATTTGTTCCTCGTTTGACTTTTCCTGTATCTTTAACTTTTCTAACAGCTTCATATGTTTTTTCCGCTAACTCCATTGGGACATTAAAACGAACATATATAGGTTTCGACATTTTCATCCTCCTTTCGTCATTGGTTGAAATTTATAATAATAAGGGTTTAAAAACTTTGCTATCAATGAGTTGAGATGTGGTAACTTAGGGTTTATATGTTTCTTGTTTAGAATTTGGGTTAAGTACTAATTTTGGTTTAGGTTTCGGTGTTTTGAGGAGAAGGGTTATTGTTGAGTTTAGGCTTTGAAATTAGCTTTCTACATCCAGCTTTTAAACCTATATTAGTGTAAAGAAATAATAATCCAGTATATGGATTAACTTCCTATGTTCTTATACTGGTATTGAAAATTAACTAATTATGTGTATAATAAAAAACAATTTTATCCTGCTTTACATCATCAACTCTTACAAAGCCAAATCTTACAAGCTGTACAACCTCATCTATATTAAGGGTTTTGCTTATACCTTCACATAATCCATGTACTTTTTGCCCATCTGGCATAACTATATATGAGTATATATTATCATTTACTGGAACCCACTGGATTATTGGATATCCACACCTTACGGCTTCCTCATGATCATCACTTAAGTAAAATGCCTCAACTTTGTTGCTGCTTATATTGGTAATTTTAACATTAAATAGATTCATTAACCTAATATTTAATCCAAGTTTAAACATCTTCACATCTGATAAGGATATGTAGACTTCTATAGTCCCGTGTTTAAATTGGTATGTTCGAAATCCCATATTAGCTTTTTCAGGATGGTATGGAATCTCACATATATAATCCTTATTGACATTATGAATCATTATCTTGATAGGATTTTCAACAAAGAAAAATCTTTTAGTTTTTGGATCTAAAAGTTTTCTATTTATTGCTGAAATATTTGTCCAGTCTATTGAGGTTTCTGTTGGCTTTATACCTATATCAATAATTATTTGTTTAATTGTCTCAGGCAAAAAGCCTCTACGTCTTAATGCCATAAGAGTTCCAATTCTTGGATCATCCCATCCTTCAAAAATTCCCTTTTGAATTCCTAGCTTAATTTTAGATTTGCTAAGTATCATTCCCTGGATTTTCATCCTGCCATGGTGAATTGTTTCGGGATAATTCCAACCTAGATACATATATAGATAACGTTGACGTAATGTATTTATTATATGTTCTTTAGCTCTTATTATATGAGTTATCATCATTTCATGATCATCTATACCGCATGAAAAATTATATAATGGCCATACACGATACTTCGATCCTGTGCGTGGATGTGGGAACTTTTCAGTATCAATTATTCTTAGGGCTGGCCAATCTCTCAATGCGGGATTTGGATGAGTTAAATCTGTCTTTATTCTAACAACAGCTTCCCCTTCTTTGAAGGCTCCATTAAGCATTTTATCCCATCTTTCCAAATTCTCCTCCGATGTAAGTGATCTACATGGACATGAATAACCTTTATTAACGAGCTCATGAAAAATTTCTTTTCTACATGTACACACGTAGGCAGCTCCCTTCTCGATTAAAATTTTAGAAAACTGATAATATATTAAGAGACGATCGCTTTGATAATATTCCTCATCCCATTTCACATTAAGCCATCTTAAATCAGATTTAATCCATTTATAAGCATCTAAAATTGGTGGTTTTGTCTTAGGGTCTGTATCTTCAAATCTTAATATGAACTGACCATTATACATCTTAGCATACTCGTAAGATAAGATAATTGGACGAGCACTTCCAAGATGTAGTGGGGCGTCAGGATTTGGAGCAAATCTTGTACGTATGACTTTATACTTTTCAACATTTGGTAGTGGAGGTAATACTTTATGATATTTTCTTGGCTTTTCCTTCAGTAGCATATCTGGATATTGCTCTCTTATAAATTTTATTTGATCCTCATACGTCATAGAGTTGACTTTTAATATTATTTTTTCAACTATAGGAATTATTGTTTTAATGCATGGTCTAAGATTTGGAAGCTCAGACACAATTTTCTGAATTACTGGTTTAATCTGAGCCTTTCCATTATGTTTGTAAGCATTTTGAAGAGCATATTTTAAAGCTATCTCTTCAATATTATTAGTCGCAACCATTACAATCACCTAAATACTTTAACGTCTAATTTTCATATTTTAGATTCTTCTGATAATTATTTAATATAAAAAGTGAATTTATTAATACTATTGGTTTTAAGAGTAGGCTTATCGTAAACTTCACCTTAGAGGATATGCCTAATATAAGTGTAAACATGATGAATGATAGATTTCTTTACTAGTTCTCAATATTCATGTGTTCTAATCCCATTTTTCGATATTGAGGTAGATAATATATAAAGTCCCTTTTTGTTTAAGAACCTCTTTAATCTAACATTATCTTTATAAGTTAGACATACTATATATTGTTTATTAATACCCGAAAGTGTTGCTGCATAGGCCCCAAGAATTCTGCAGGATGAGATGAGCTTGTTAATTCTTGGAGGTATTTTAAAGAACGATGATTGAAGCATATATGATATATTTAAATTTTCATAAAGTTTTTTAATATTACCTCGTCTAAAACAATCAGCAATTTCAATTGTAGCATGACCTATGCTATGTTTAATTAGAGACTGCAACGATGATAACTTACTGTATTGTTTACAAATTCTTAATACATCTACAAAGGCTTTATCAGAGGCCCCAACTATAATATTATAATCACCTTTATGCTTTATCATAACATGACCTTCTCCTTCTCTATAGGCCACCACGCCACCTCTAAGTGCTAATATGGAAGAGACAGGAGAACTATATCCGAGCAGCTTTTCTTCAAACTCTTTGGAGTACTTAATGATTATGTTTTCATCAATAGGGATGTTGTAGATTTTAGATGTCAATACTAGTAATGCTGTACATAATGCAGATATGCATCCAAGACCATATTTTAAGTCAAGTGGGATATTTATTGTAAAAGAAAGATTTTTTATGTTATAATCTATAAGTATATTTTCGACTAGCTCCAATAGCTTACTGGTATAGTTTGTATTTTCTCCCACGCCATCAATTCGAAATTCAAGAGTACTTCTTAAAGATTTTTTTGCCCATATTTCTACGTACTTATCTATAGCTAACGATATTTGTGGCTCCCCTAAAATGGAAGTCCATTCACCTGATATTGAGACTGATAACGGTGATGATGCATAGATAAGCATTGTCCTGCACATCAGTATTTATACATCGCTACACTAGCATAACCAACAACTGACGAGTAATCCCCTGTAATATCGCCAGAATTAGCATATTTTAACAGCACAGCTTTTGATGACTCAATAGCCTTTACTGCTGTGATTAACGCCATAATAGGCCCAGGACCGCAAACTGATATACTAAGAGTATTAATGACGTTATAGAAAGCTTCTTGATTAAGCTCTAGAATCATTTTTATTGCCTTTTCATCCTTTTCGCATGCTGTCCAATATGGTTCATAGTGAGTAAAGTCGGAAGATGCTATTATCACAATATTTTTATTTCTACATATTTCTCCTAACACTTTGCCAATTTCAATGCTTTCCATTAAGCCTTGTAGCATCATAACTATAGGTACTATTTTAAAGTCATTGCCATAAATATACTGTAAAAATGGAATCTGAACCTCTATAGAATGCTCATAAATATGTGCCTCATCATCAATATCTATAATGTTGCTTTTCTCAACAATTAACCTACTAATCTCACTATTCACTTCAATATCACCTAATGGAGTCCTCCAGACACCGCTCATCATTATAGATATTCCAGATCCATAACCTGTGTGATTTGGACCAATAATTATGAAGGTTTCAGGTTCACCATCAGTGGCTAGAGCTGAGAAACCATGTGCAGCTACAGGACCAGAATACATGTATCCAGCATGAGGAGAAATTATCCCAATAATTTTTCTCGCTCCATTCCTATTAACTTCAGGAATAATGCCTGGCCCAATCTTGCTTTTAAAGCAATATTCAATTTGCTTTATCAAATCAGGCTTACTACTACTATAGAATGAACCAGCAACAGCTGGAAACCTAATTTTACGTAATGTACGAGAAGAACGTGTATTCATAGTATCACACCATTATTTAAATTGTTCCGGATATATATATTAATTATAAATTAATGAGTTAAACGAATACTATAGATAATTATGGTTTCTACTCTTCCTTAGAAGGTAATGTCACCTTAGCTTCAAATTCATCAATCGGTATCTGAAGTTCACCTGTTGCTGGTATTGTTCCTCTTTCACGTAAAACTTGTCTAGCAAGAAGCCAAAAGATAAGAGCTAAAGCTTTTCTACCTTTATTGTTACATGGAATTATTAAATCAACAAGTTCAGGCATATTTTCTGAATCACATAGAGATATTGTGGGTACACCGACTTTTGAAGCTTCTTCAAGAACTTGCCTATCAGCCTCAGGATCAACTACTATTACAACCTCAGGCTCAATGTATGTTTTAAGTAATGGATTTGTAAAAGTTCCTGGTATAAACCTACCAGTTATTGACAAAGCACCAGTAACCATTGCAAACTTCTGCACTGGTACTTGTCCGTATAATCTAGCTGATGCAGCAACAACACTACTAGGCTGAAAACTTGAAATTAGTTTTGCGGCTACTCTTATTCTTAAATCTGTCTTATTTATATCAAGTATAGATAAGCCATCAGGTCTTACTCTATATATAAATGGAGTCATAGGGCCTGTTCTAATTCTTGTTCCAATATGTATTCCAGCTGTAAGATAGACTTCAAGAGGTACAAGCAGCTCTGTAGTAACTGTTATACTCATTAAATCACCTCCTTACTCTAGAGGTATATATTGAAAATTGCTCAAGAAGATCTACATGGCTGAGAAACATTCTTCTACAACATATACGCGTAAAGCCTAGATCATCAAGAATTTTAGAAGGGTTTTCGCCATTTTGAACTCTTGAAGTAAATTCTTCCCATTTATCACCTATAAGCTTTCCGCATGTAAAGCATCTAACAGGTATTATCAACCAATATCACCTATACGACTTTTGCCGTCTTCTTCTAGCTCCAGGTCCTCCGAATTTCTTAGGTTCAGCTTGACGAGGATCACCGGCTAACATTGTTCTATCATAGTTTATAAAATTAAGCTTAAGTGCTTCGTCTTCAGTCCATTTAATGAGACCTCTAGCTATGGCCATTCTAGCAGCTTCAGCTTGTCCCATGAATCCTCCGCCACTAACTTTAACCTCAATATCGATACTATTCCTGATACCTTCATCTACAAGCAGTAGTGGCTCCATTATTTTCCATTTTACAATTTGATTTTGAATAATTTCAAGAGGTACTCCATTAATCCTAACTCTACCAATACCATTCCTAATCTGAGCAATAGCTTTTGCTTTTTTACGTTTACCAAAAGTTATTATTACTGCCTTCTTAGCTGATGTTTTTAGACTCAATTAATCACCTTACATAACCTAAATGTTTTGTAAGTTCACTAACATATATGAATTTCGATGTTTCAGTTCTTAATTTAGCTTCATCTATAGTCTCAATACTAGTATTCTTAAATTTTTCCGGTATACCTACATAAACTCTTAAATGTCTAAGTGCATTTAAGCCATGGGGTTTTCTATATGGAAGCATGCCTCGAATAGCTCTTTTAACAAAGAAATCAGGTCTTCTTTGAAACTTATGTCCTCTCAGCTCAGGGTTTTTGTAAGTTCGCCACCTCAGCCTCTTCTTATACATATTTATAACCACATGCGGAGAACCTGTAATAACACACTTCTCAGCATTTACAATTACTATATTTTCACCTTCTAAAAGACGTTTGGCAACTATTGATGCCATCCTACCTAGTATAAGATTTGAAGCATCAATTACGGTTACTCTCATGCAATCACCTTAATATAATTGTATCACTTCCATTAGGATTTATTTCTATAGCATCATATAGTGAAAGACACTTACCACCAAGAGATTCTATTTTTTTCTTTGCTTTCTTCGTAAATCTTAGAGCAGCTACAGTAATAGGACTTTTAATGTCTCCATGTCCTAAAACAACTCCAGGTATAATAAGTATTTTAGGTTTTATTTCTAAGTTATCATATATTCTTGAAATTTTACCTACATTAACTTCTATACGTTTACGTCTTGGATATTCAAGTAAATTTGCTGTTGTTTTCCATATTTTAGCTCCACTTTCTCTGTATCTTTTCTTTAATAGTCCTATGAGTTTTCTAATATAGATATTTGTAGGACCTGATCTTCTCATTGGTTAATCACTATTTCCTTAATTTTAGAAATTATCTTATTAAACTTATCAGTTAATGTATCAATTGCTATTTTAAAAATATCACTAACATCTAAGGCTCCTACTGACTCTATAGTAAATATAAATTTATCATTATGTAACACAACATCTATAGCTTCTCTTTCACAAGCATTGATACATTCTCTGCATACAATACATTTAGACCAGTTATTTACTGTAAGATTAGTATTTTCTATTACAAGTATTTTTTGGGGACATGCTTCAATGCATTTACCACATAGAGTACACTTAGATGAGTTTATAATTATTTCAGGAACGTATCCATACGCAGCACACGATACTGGTTGCCATTTTGCATGGTGTTTACCGTAACCAAGTTGCGCTATAGCTTCTAGCTCTAATGATTCACCAGGATTAAGTAAGACAATAGGTATATTTGAAGATAATGGAGAGATTTCAGGATCTTCAGATATAAGATCACCGGAAGTAACAAGCACTGGAGTATCTATAGCTTGTTTTTGAAGTGTAAACCTAACCTGACAGCTTGAGCAGCCTTTACCATTACAATTTGGACAGAGATCAACCGGGTAGTATTTTTTTAAGATCGTTTTTAATGGGATTAAACCTAATCTATGGGCTATTATTTCATCGAATAAACTTGAACTATTTTTGAAAAAAATAACTTCATGTATAGCCATAACTGGAACTTCTGATATTAGCGCTCTTCTTATTGTATTTGCTAGTACTGAATCTATATCTTCAATTACAAATTGAAGATTATAATTATCCCTTTTAAGTATTGATATTTTAACCATTTAAACCCTCCTTCCACGTTTGCCCCCTGGCCTTCTTGTCGTATCATGAGGAATTGGTGTTACATCTTCAATTCTTCCTATAACTAATCCAGCACGTGCTAATGCCCGTATTGCTGCCTGAGCACCAGAACCCGGGGTTTTTGATTTATGTCCTCCAGGAGCTCTAACTTTAATATGAACACCTATAATACCCTTATCCATTGCTTCCTTAGCAACTTTAGTTGCTGCTGTCATGGCAGCATAGGGTGACGGCTTTTCACGGTCGGCTTTTACAACTTGACCTCCTGAAGACCATGCTATTGTTTCAGCTCCTGATAGATCTGTTATATGAATTATAGTGTTATTATAACTGCTATATATATGAGCAATACCCCACAATCCCTTCTGCAAACTCATTTAATCACCTTGATTAGGTTTGGGTAAAGGTAATAATGTTTCAATCGCTTCCTCTTCACTTAGTGGAACTAAATAGCTTGGCGTTCTTACACGGTAACCATTAATCGTTATGTGTCCGTGAACTACCAGCTGTCTTGCTTCATGGATACTACGAGCTAATCCCTTCCTATAAACTATTGTTTGAAGTCTTCTTTCAAGAAGCGTTTTAACATTAAGTCCAAGAACATCATCAAGTGTTGCTTTTTCATCTATAATACCTAGTTTAACTAAACCTTTTAAAAACGCTGCTTCCTTAAGTTTACGTTGCTCTGCTGGAAGGCTAAGAAGCGACTTAGCTTGAGTCCTATACCTATCTAATAGCATTTTTAGTCTCCAAAGTTCTCTCTTATTTCTTAAACCATATTCACCAATTAAATTAAGCTCCTCCATTAATTGATCCTTTCTCCACGGATGCCTAGGACCCTTCCACCTCTTCTTTGGCCTCTTAGGATCACCCATAGAAATCACTTAACCTTTAGGTTTTCTAACAACTCCAACAGTCACCCCAGTCCTACCAGTTGTACGTGTAGATTGTCCACGTACCTTTAAGCCTAAACTATGTCTGATACCTTTCCAGCATTTGATTTTTTTCATAAAATCAACATCCATTTTAACAGCTAGTACAAGGTCAGATCCTATAAGGTGATGGGTACGTCCAGTTCCAGGTTCTTTAGGTCTATTAACAAACCAACTAGGTAAATTATATGATTCGGGAGACTGAAGAAAAGATTCGATTTTTTTAATTTCGGTAGAATTAAGGAATCCTATTCTCTTATGTAAATCAATATCTAATATTCTTAAAGCAGCTGTAGCAGTATTTATGCCGATACCTCTAATTCGAGCTAATGCGTAAATAACTTTAAGGCTTCCATCTAGGTCTATTCCAGCAAGCCTAACTATATGTTTATACTCATTTGACATCCAACATCACGCATACAATTGATTTGACATAAAATAAACAAAACCTATAAATTTTTCGCCCAAGAAGGCGTATTCAACTATTATTTGGCTTCTTAAATCTCAATTATAATTAAGACTAAGCTAATACAAGTTTATGAGTTTGCTAGATATGTCTAGCACAACTGGTATATTATATTTAACTTCTTAAATTACCACATTTATCCTCTTAAAAGAAAAATTTATAAATAGCTTATATTATGCCATTTAAGTAATCTATGGAGGGTTAGACTATTGTTTTATATATGTACAGTTGCTGATGTTATAAGAATACCTCCCAGTAATGCATTTGGAGATCTTAATCAAATAGCACGGACGATTTTAAATGAAAAATATATTGGAAAAGTTGATAGAGAGTTAGGAGTTATAATAGCGATTTTAAACGTTAAAGTCTCACCAATAGGTAAAATCATTCAAGGAGATGGAGCAACATACCATAAAGTTAAATTTAAAGTCTTAACTTTTAGTCCAATTATACAAGAAGTTGTAGAGGCTGAAGTTGTAGAAGTTGTTGATTTTGGAGTTTTTGTAAGGCTAGGCCCTCTTGACGGATTAATTCATATATCACAGATTGCTGATGATCATTTTTCATTTGACAGTAAACAAAAAGTATTACATGGTAAAAACACTGGCAGGTCGGTGACCGTTGGTGATAGAGTAAGAGCAAGAATAGTTAGTGTTGGATTAAGTGAATCAGGTCCTCGTGCTACTAAGATAGGTTTAACTATGCGTCAGCCATTTTTTGGGAAGTTGGAATGGATAGAGGAGGACTTATTAAATATTAGAAAGACAGCATTTGAAGCTAAAAAGAAAATCAACATACACAAATAGTACAGCTTCATCTTAGTTTATTCAATAAAAACAATATTCAAATAAGTATCTAATAGAATGTGCCTAGATTTTTAATTATTCACTAATGCATTTCTCTAGTCTATTTTTAAGTCATTAAGAGAAAAATGAAATTTACGAATTAAGATAGTTTTAACACTAAAACAGTAATAACTTAGAAGAAACTTGCTTAAGACTAATCAATTAAAATTCCTTAAAATACTCTAAGCTAAATGATGTGTAGGTTATAATATTCTTAATCTCAACAATAAACTTTAAATAAACTAAAAAGTTAAGTATCAGTTTATGTCTAGGAAAGAGCAGATCATAACGTTTAAAGCATGTAGAAAATGTGGCTACCTTGTTGAAAGCCAGGTTCCCAAATGTCTTGCTTGCGGATCAGTAAATTTTTCAATGGAGTATGAAGGACTTATTATAATCCTTAATAAGGATGAATCTGAAGTAGCTAAAAAATTAAAAAAAAGTGTAAATGGGAAATATGCGATAAAAGTTTATTAATTTAATAATTTATGACAATAGGTTTAGAATAGCGTAAGAAGTAAAATTATTTGAATAATGTAAAATTTTGAAGTAAAATATAGTAAATATGTAGGAAAAAAGATATGTAAGTAGTCAAACTAAGACAGAATTAACATGAACTTATTATAATTTTTAAACTATACTTCTTTAACAAGAGATTTAAAGCGCTATAGCGATAAACAATATTCGTTGTTGAATGCTCTATGGATTGGTAAACTCCGGAAGGCCTGGACTTACCATATAATGTGAAGCCTTCAAACCTAATAGAGCCAGTATACTCATCATTCAGCAGAGAACTAAAGCGTTCTTCAATAAAATAACATCAAATCTAATAAGCAGAATCGAAAGTTCAGAAGATTAACAACATGCTAGAACCTGCTAATAAAACTATTCATGCTATACTTCATAACTATTTAAGATGTGATTTTAAGTCATCACATCTAATGAGTTCCAGTATAAGTACCTAAACTAGAAACAATTCTACTTAAATTCCCCAGTTTATTTATCGTTAAATTTTTAAATCTAAAATACTTTTACCTGCAAAAAGTGGCTCTAATATGTCAGCATTTGACTGCAAAATAATAGGTGAACGTGTTAATCCATTACTAAGAAGAAAAGAAATAGAGTTTATAATCTATCATAAGAATGCGGGTACTCCATCAAGATACTCTATAAGGGAATATTTCTCATTAAATTTTAAGGTACCACTAGAACAAGTATATGTTTATAGTGTAAACACTAGATTTGGATGTGGTATATCAAGAGGAGTTATACATATATATGACACTAATGATTCTGCGGGAATAGTGCCAGCTCATATTAAGATAAGAAATCTTAAGCCTGATGATCGTAAAAAGTATACTGAGAAAATTAAAAGGAAAGATTCTAATAGAAGTAAATCTTAGGGGTAGGATGTTAAATGGCTACTGCACATAAAAGATATAATGTAGACTATCTAAAGGGTAGTACTAAACTGAAAAATAAAGTATGTCCACGTTGTGGATCAATTATGGCTAGACATGAAACTCCAGTAAAACGTTTCGCCTGTGGTAAGTGTAGCTATACCGAATTTTTATAATTTAGGGTATATAGAAGTGTCTTCTAAGGGATGTATTGTTCTCGGAATTGAGTCTACAGCGCACACATTTGGTTGTGGTATTGCTTTAGATGATGGTAGGATCTTAGCTAATGAGAACTCAATATATATACCGAAAGAGGGGGGAATACATCCAAGAGAAGCATCACGCCACCATAGTGCTGTAGCATATAAAGTAATAGCTTCAGCTTTAAAGAAAGCAGGAATTAGAATAAATGATATTAATGCTGTTGCTTTTTCCCAAGGACCTGGATTAGGTCCATGTTTAAGAGCTGGAGCAACAATCGCTAGAGCTATAGCATTAATGCTTAAAAAACCATATATACCTGTAAATCACTGTGTTGCCCACATAGAAATTGGTCGTTTAATATCTAAGTGCTATGATCCGCTTGTAATTTACGTTTCCGGAGGTAATACTATAATTAGCGCTTTTGATGCTGGTAGGTACAGGATTTTCGGTGAGACATTAGACATAGCTTATGGAAACTGTATAGATGTATTTTCGAGAAATCTTAATTTTCCACATCCTAAACCCGATGACCTTCATCCTCTTGACCGTATATCAATTGAAGGGGGAAAATTTATAGAACTTCCTTACATTGTTAAAGGCCAAGATATAAGTTATAGCGGTCTCCTAACAGCTGCTCTTAAAAAAATCCAAGAGGGACTATATTGGAGAGATGTCGCTTATAGTTTTTATATAACAGCATCAGCGATGCTTACTGAAGTTGCTGAACGTGCATTAGCTCTTACAGGGAAGAAAGAAGTTTTACTTACTGGAGGTAATGCTAGAAGCAGACTTCTTCAATCAATGCTGCAATCAATCTGTGAAGAACGTAAAACTAAGTTTTATGTTGTTCCATCAGAATATGCTGGGGATAATGGAGCTATGATAGCGTGGACAGGAATATTAGCATATAAACATAATATAACCATTCCAATTGAAAAGTCGACAATCAAACCTAAATGGCGCCTTGATGAGGTAGATATCCCTTGGAGACATTAAACTCTGAGAAACTATTAGGAATAGGAGCTGAAGCCTACTTATATATTATAAAGTGGTTTAATGTAGAAGCTATCAAAAAAGTCAGGGTGCCTAAGAAATATAGAGATTTAAAATTAGATTTATCTATAAGAACTTCCAGGACAGTACGTGAAGCAAAACTATTAACAGCTGCAAGATCTATTGGAGTCCCAACACCTATAGTATACTATGTAAATATCGGTGACTCTATAATTATAATGGAGTATGTTAAGGGGCAAAGATTAAAAGAACTTTTTCCGAATCTTAGTGGTTTAGTACGGAAGGAAATATGTTTAAAAATAGGTGAGATGATAGCTTTACTTCATGAAAATGGAATTGTACATGGCGACTTAACAACATCTAATATGATTTTACATGAATCAGGACATATATTTTTAATAGATTTTGGACTAGGGGAATTCACATACGATATTGAAGCTAAAGGTGTTGATTTACACTTAATGATGCGGGCTTTAGAAAGTACACATTATAACATAGCTAAAGAATGTTTCAAATACATAATTGAAGGATATTGTAACATTTCCGGTGAGAATATGGGTAAATCAGTATTATTAAAGGTAAGCCAAATAAGAAGTAGAGGCCGATATATTAAAAGAAGGGTGGTCAAACATTAACGATTCTAGGAGGCAAGTACTTTTCATAACTAGAAATTTAAATAAGGTTAATGAGGCAAATGAGATTGCGAGTAAATATGACATTAAATTTAAGCCAGTTTTTATTGAAAAAACTGAAATTCAATCAGATAGTTTAGCCAAAATTGCATATTTTAGTGCTAGAATTATTTGGAGAAGGCTAAGAAAGCCATTAGTTGTTGAGGACTCCGGACTTTACATTAAGGTTTTTAATGGATTTCCAGGACCGTATTCATCATATGTTTATAAAACAATTGGCTATCTTGGAATTTTAAAACTCATGGAAAATATAATGGATAGAGAAGCTTACTTTAAATCAGCTGTTACTTTTTATGATGGAAACATATCTAAAGTGTTTATTGGTATAGTTTATGGAGAAATTACAAATTATGCCAGAGGAACCAACGGATTTGGTTTTGATCCTATATTTAAACCTAAAGATTCTACACAAAAAACATTTGCTGAAATGAGTTTAAAGGAAAAATGTATGTATTCACATAGAGCCAAGTCTATTACAAAATTTTGTATATGGTTTAATAATCTTTTAGGAAAAGTTTATTAATATCTTAATATTTTATTGCATATTTTAAGGTGAGTTTGTTTGAGGAAAGGTAAAAAGAAGGGGAAATCACATAGTACCAGACCAGTTAAAACAGAAGCTGATAAGTGGATTAAATACTTACCAAATGAAATTGAGGGATTAGTAATTGAATTAGCACGTAAGGGTTTAGGCCCATCTATGATTGGGATAAAATTAAGAGATCAATATGGCATTCCATCAGTCAAGGAGGTTACTGGTAAAAGCATAACACAAATATTGAAAGAAGCAAGGCTCTTAGCAGCCCTCCCCGAAGATCTTCAAAGTATGATGCAACGTGCTCAAAAAATACGTGATCATTTAGAGGCTCATCCTAAAGATATGTTTTCTAAAAGAGGATTAATATTACTGGAATCTAGAATACATAGACTTGTAAAGTATTATAAACGTGAAGGTATACTTCCTGCTGATTGGAAGTATTCAGCAGCCGTATTTACCCCTAAATAGCTTCTTTATAAGTAACTAGAAAATGAATAGATATAAATCTTGATTTAATAAATTAAATTCATGAATAACATGAACTCTAACAGAAACTTATTTTTAAAAAAAGTGGATCAAATAGCTCGAGTTATAGGAGATTTTATAAATGACGGCAAGAATTTTAAAGTTTTAGCACATCATGATGCTGACGGAATATCGTCAGCTGGTATTCTTGTTTCTATATTAACTCACTTTAAAGCTAGATTTCATGCAAGAATTATAATGCAGCTAAACGAGAAAAGCATATTAGGTATGTCTCCTTCTAAATCTGATGTATTAATATTTCTTGATTTTGGAAGTGGTTATAGAAATGTAATTAGAAATGTAGCTCCAGGAAATGATATCATAATCATTGACCATCACGAAGTATCAGAAACCTATAGAGAGAATGAAGAGTTAATTGAGTTGAATCCTCATCTATTTAATCTAAATGGCTCTTATGAAATAAGTAGTGCTGGACTATCTTTTTTAATTGCTGAAAAAATAATCCCTGAAAGTAGCTTAAATCTATCAGTACTTGCTATTGTTGGGGCTATAGGAGATAGGCAAGATAGAGGTGAAATGCGAAGTTTAACCGGCATGAATAGTGTAATTGTTCAAAAAGCAGAGGATGCTGGATTAATAAAATGTAAATTAAGTTTAAGACTTTTCGGAGCTGAAAACCGTCCACTAATTAAATCGTTAGAGTATACAACAGATCCTTTTATACCTGGCCTTAGTGGTGATGAAGGAGCATGTTATAAGTTTCTTAAGAGCATAGGCATCGAACCTAAGAAACACGATGGAGAATGGAAAACACTCAATGATCTTAGTGATGCTGAAAAATCAAATCTAACATCAAAACTTATAAAGTACATGATAAGCAGAGGAATGGAGCCTAGGGAAGCGGAGTCGATTATAGGCTATACATACATTGTAAATAATGAACCCTACTCTTCCCCACTAAGAGATATTCGTGAGTTTTCATCATTATTAAATGCTTGCGGCAGAATGGGTAAAGGTGGTCTTGGGATTGCAGTATGTATGAGATATGATAAAGCAATAGAGGAGGCAAATCAATTAATAATTGAGTATCGTAAAAAAATATCAAAATATATAGCATGGTTATTTGAAAATCCTGGGAAAATTAAAAAGGGTAAGTATATTCAAAGCTTTCATGGCGGATCATTTATAGAAGACTCTATGGTTGGAACAATAATATCAGTTACTATGAATTCCTACTTATTCTCCCAAAACAAAGTTATAATCGCCTTTGCTAATAGTGATGATCAAATAAAGGTATCTGCCCGTTCTCCTTCTCAGATGATTGGAGCAAATATAGGATTAGCTATACATGAAGCAGCAGAGAGAGTTGGCGGGAAAGGAGGGGGACATGATGTAGCTGCTGGTGCCTTTATACCAATAGGTACTGAAGAACGCTTTCTTCAGATACTGGATGAAGTTATTGAGAAGCAGTTAAGTGGTAGAAGCCATGATTTATAGTCCTGTAAAAGCTATCTTTAAAATTATATACTCAAATATTGAAGTAGCTAAACTAGTATTTGATTCAATTCAGCCTGATAATACTAATCTTCCCCCATATATAGAGGTACAATCAACGATTAGGAATAATGTTCTAATGTTTAAAATTAAATCATGGAAAAAACTTGGCAGCTTATTTTACGCCATTGATGATCTTTTACAATGCATATCGTCTATTGAAAAGGTAAAAGCTATAACTAATGATTTGAATTCTTAAACATTAATGTTTAGTTAATTATTAGAATAATTAGTAGATAGATATAACTATTATTTAAAGTATATAAGTAAGCTTTATCGAAAATATTAAAGGTGTAATTAAATGAAGACTAAAAGGAAGACAACTAAAACACAGTACACAGTACTTGCTCCACCATATTTTGGTCTTGTTGAAATAGGTAAAATAATTGCAAGTGAAGAAGCAAACATAATCGGTAGAACAGTTGAAACAACATTATATAATATCACTAATGACATTTCACAAATACACATAAAATTAAGGTTTAGGATCACTAAAGTTGATAATGTTAAGGCTTACACTGTATTTTATGGTCATGAACTCACAAGAGATTATGTAAGACATTTAATTCGAAGAGGCTTAAGTCTTATACGTGGGATAGCTTCAGTTGAAACAAAAGACAACTGGAAGTTAAGGGTTACATGCATGGCTGTAACTGCACATCGTTGCCAAACATCACAGAAAAAAGCTATAAGAAAAATCATGATGAATATCATTAATCAGAAATCTCAACAATGTAATATAGATGAATTTGTTCAACAAATGATTTTAGGAAAAATAGCCTCTGAGATAACTAATGAAGCACGTAAATTATATCCTCTTAAAAGAGTTGAAATTCAAAAAAGTAAAGTTATTAAATTACATGAACTTCAAGCTGAAACAGCTAATTATCTTAACATACTTCATACTTAAACTTCAAATTAAGCATAGTTACTGATTTAATAAGAGATAGTTATTATCATGTCTAACACAATTCAGGAACTTCCGTATGTAGGTTTTTCCTACCATGAAACTCATACACTTAGTAATTATGTATTTAAGTATCTTGCCGCTAAATATAGTATAGTGTCACTTCCATCAGCCTAGAAGCATTAATAGCTACTATTTATTTAGCTTAGCTTCAATTTTAACATTATTTTTAAGTTTCTGACAAAATAAAAGAGTAATGACTATAGGAGGCTGTTTTCAAAATGTAGATTATATCTCTACAGATCAGCGATGTAAGTCAGAATCATTTAGGCCTTCACTATAGTAAAAACCAACTTAGATAACCTACTATTCTTAGGAAAATAATTGATGAAAACAGCATCTAAAGCAGATTCTTAAAATCCAGAGAGTAAATTAATGCATTTTTAATTTAAGATTGCAAAGCTTTATTTTTAACTCTTATGTAAAACTCATTAAGTACAATTAGTAATGTGATTACTTGATGAAAATAGTAAAGGAAGATAATGTAATAAAGAAAAATATTGGAAAAGTTGATTTAAAGATAGCTTTATGCTATCCAAATCAATACAGAATTGGAATGTCATGTTTAGCATTACATTACATTTATAACCTTTTTAACAGCTACGAGAATGTAGCATGTGAAAGATTTTTCTTAGAGAATAATTTTTCTCTTGAGTCTCAGTTAGCACTATCTAAGTTTGATATTGTAGCATTTACTCTACAATTTGAGCTTGACTACATAAACATGTTTAAAATTTTAAGTAGCTCAAAGATACCAATAGATAGAAGGAAACGAGGTACTAATCATCCAATCATTATTGCTGGGGGACCATGTATAATAGAAAATCCGCTTCCCTTGTCAAATTTTGTAGATATCTTCTTCATAGGCGAAGCTGAAGTACTAGCTCCTAAGTTTATCGAGAAGGCTTTATCATTAAAAAATATTAAACATGATCTTCTTGACTTTTCATCTATAACTGGGCTTTACCTACCGGAAGCCAAAAACAAAACCAAGAGAGTTTGGGTTGAAAATATTGATGATGCATTTTATCCAACAATTCAAGTACTAACTAGAATATATGATAAATTGACAAAGCCAATATTTGACAACTCATTCCTACTTGAGATCTCAAGAGGATGTGGTCGTGGATGTCGATTTTGTCTTTCAGGTTATGTATATCGCCCTCCACGTTATAGATCTATTAGAAAAATTGAAAAAATAATTGATGAAGCTATTGAAAATCATAAAATCAGCAAGATTACTTTAGTTGGTACTTCGGCATCTGATCACCCAAAATTTAAGGAAGTATGTGAACTTATATTATCAAAAAACTTACTTTTTTCAACACCATCACTTAGAGTTGATGTTTTAGACGAAGACATTATAAGCTACTTATTAAAAGGAGGTCAAAAAACTATTACAATAGCTCCTGAGAGTGGATCGGAGTTTCTAAGAGCCTTAATCAATAAACCTATTCCTGACTCACTCATACTAAATGTTACTAGAATATTTCAAAGAAATAGTGTTCCAAGCTTAAAAATGTACTTTATGATTGGATTACCAGACGAATCCATTAAAGATATAGAAACCATTAACATTATCTCTAGCAAGATTCTAGAAAATTTTAAAGGATTACTAAAATTAAGTATAAATCCCCTAATTCCTAAGCCGTATACACCAATGCAGTGGATTCCTTACATAGCTAGGAAAGAATATATTGAAAAAGCACAAAACATTAAACCTCTAAAAGGTAAAGGGATAGATATTAGTATGGGGTCATGGTTCATGGGCTGCTTAGAACATATATTGTCGCTAGGTACTCCTGAGTTCTCAAACATGCTAACTGATTTGTCAATAGTTAGTGATTTAACAAATTGGCGATCATTAATTAGAAGACTTAAATTAAACATTTATGATTATTCAAGAATGCTGACCGCTAATGTTGATGAAAACCCTCTATTTAATATAATTGATAATGGTATTTCCATTAGTTTCTTAAAAGCAGAGTATGATAAAATGATGTCAGCATTATTTACTCAACCCTGCCCTAATACATGCAGCTTTTGTGGAGTTTGTAATCAATAAAGTTGTAGAATTATTAATACTCGAATTCATTTATCTATTTGAATTCCTCTTAGCTATATTATTAGGTTTGTTTTTAATAATTAATGATTTTATAAATCTTTCTAATTTAATGCTAGGACTCGTATGTAGGGCTTAATAATAATCAATTTTAACGGGATCTATATTGTAGTTGGATATATGAATATGTAATTACTCCATGTAGTTTCTGAAGTACTTAGAAAGTATTAATGACATATAATAAATTTTGAGTGTTGATTGTAAAGTTTGAAAACCTAGTTTGAAGAAAATTATTACTTTAATCTGGAATAACTATGAGAAAACATGTGTAATCCATGTAGTATAAAATTTAGGACAGGAAATGTTAGGGTAAAAACAAGAATTATAAAACTATTATATTATCAATATTAATCAATTAAATCCTAAACCTATGATGTCATTCATATCCAGAAAAAGTTATAAACAGGTTTGAAAAAGCTAGTACAATAATTGCTACTAACAATATATTTGGGGGTTATATATGGCGTTATCAGACTTAGTTGGAAGGATATGCATTAAAACGAGAGGAAGAGAAAAGAATAGGAAATGCGTCATAGTCGATATAGTTGATGATAATTTTGTAATTATAACAGGTCCTAAAGACCTTACAGGTGTAAGAAGAAGAAGAGTAAATATTAAGCATCTATCAATTACAGAACAGAAAATAGATATAAGTAAAGGAGCCCCTGATGATGAAGTCCGAAAGATAGCAGCATCTATTCAAGACTACACGATTAAATCTAAGTAAGGCATTATATAACATCTGGTTTTAGGGAGTTTAAAAAATGGGTATTCTAATTAAAGCTGATGAAAGTACTGATGTAAAATATGGATGTAGACCTGAAGAAAGACCTATTAGGGAATACATTCGAAATGGAGTTATCAACCTTGATAAACCTCCAGGACCTACAAGCCATCAAGTAGTAGCGTGGATTAAACATATATTATCCATTAGTAAAGCTGGACATGCAGGAACTCTTGATCCTAAAGTTTCAGGCGTTTTACCGGTAGCATTAGAAAATGCTGTTAAAGCATTATATGCGATATCTAAAGCTGACAAGGAATATGTTGGTATTTTAAAACTACATAGCTATGTTGATGAAGAAAAAATAAGGAAAGTAATGTCTTACTTCATAGGAGATGTTTATCAAAGACCACCTTTGAGATCTGCTGTAAAGAGGGCTTTAAGAATTAAGAGAATATATAATTTAAAGGTTTTAGAAGTTAATAATAGGGATGTTCTTTTTCATGTAAAGTGTGAATCTGGGACATATATAAGAATGTTATGTCACCACATAGGTATGTTACTTGGGGTTGGAGGACACATGCAAGAATTAAGAAGAATAACTTCAGGACCATTTAAAGAGGATTCAAGTCTTGTAACTCTCCATAAACTTAAAGATGCTTACGACATATGGCTTGAGAGTGGAGATGAGACTTTTCTAAGAAGAGTGATACAACCTATGGAGAGACTTGTTGAAAATATACCTAAAGTATTTGTGAGAGATTCGGCTGTTGACGCTATATGTAATGGAGCTAATCTTTATGCTCAGGGAGTTGTAAGGCTTGACTCAACAATTAAGAAGGGATGTTTAGTTGCACTAATGACATTGAAAAATGAGCTTATCGCTTTAGGTATTGCGCTTAAGACTAGTTTAGAAATATTTGAAATGGACTATGGAGTAGTCGTGAAAACAATAAGAGTAATCATGAATAGGAGAACATATCCTAAGACATGGTAAGACTGTTAATACTTACTTCAAATCTTAATGGGAAGATAATAAAATTTAATTCATGTATAAACTAAAACGGGAAAGATTAGTGAAGAAAATATAATATTTAAAAATAAAACTGGAAAAGATCTGATGAGAAATTAGGAATGACATACAACATTGAATATGAAAGGTTAATCTTAGAGCTTCAATTCTAAGATAATACTATTAAAATCAAGGATGATGGAAGTGTTATAAAGAAAGATAGTTGAATGGAATTCGTCTATTTTTCATTATTTGCTAATATATACATGCTTTGAAAGAAATTAGATGAAATAAAGTCAAAATCTCCGAGTCCTGTAACAGGATAACTTTATGGCTTGATTACATTACTATGTAAAGCTTTCACCCTATTTTATAAAGAGTAAGTTACTAAAACTCCATAATAGGAGTTCCTCTACAACATCTTCTGCAGTTTTGACACTAAACTCTCCCTTTTAGCGCCGGGGGTGGGATTTGAACCCACGCGCCCATAAGGGCACAGGCTCCCTAGTCTATCTCCAGGCCTGCGCCTTAGTCCACTCGGCCACCCCGGCATATTAAATATTTAAAGTCTCAAAATATAAGTTTAGAGTAGAAATTATTAATGAGTTATGTTTCACCTATCAATCTTGATATAGCTGGATATGTCTCAGCTATACGCTCACGAATAAGTATTTGATAGTATTGCCATAATATGCTTACAAGTAGAAGAATACCAGTACCAGTACCTATGACCTCAAGTAAGTCTGCAAGTGCAGCGATGGCTCCAACTATAAAACCACTAAGAATCGTTAATGGTTTAATATACTCATTAAGTTTTTCTCTAATAATAGATTCAGAAGATCTAAAACCTGGTATTTGCAGTCCTGATTTAATGATTTGTTCGGCTTGATCTCTAGCACTTAGTCCAGAAGTCTCAACCCAAGCTATTGCGAACAATACACATACTGTACATAGAACTAAGACATATATAATAGCATGAATGACTTCTGATGGATTAGCGATTATGTAACTTAATCCCCTTGGAGGATTAACGTAGTAAGCAATACCACCAATAGGTGTAAAAGAGACTCCTTCTGCAGTACTATTAAATACTCCTAAAGTGTTTATAAGCCAGTTTGTACCATCTGGATTTAATGTGCTTTGAAGAAATCTTGAAAAGAGCATTATATTCGCAAATAAAGCTGATGCAAGTATTACTGGAATGTTTGATACATAAAGGAATTGAAGAGGGATCTTAGCTTTAATCCCACCATACTTGGCATGAGTAATGGGAATTTCAATACGCATACCTTGTAAATATACAATAACAATTAGTAGAATTATCATGGTAAAGAATCCAAGTAAACCAGGAATATTTCCATGAGGTCTTATAATAGCTTCAGTTATTGGTCCACCGGACATAGCAATACTTATAGCATTTGGTATTACTCCGAGATATTCAACGTATCCGTTACTTCCCCCAATAGAAACCGGAGCAATAGTATATCTAATAATCTGCTGAGCAACACCAACAGCTATAAAAAGACTTACACCACTACCAAGACCCCATCCTTTCTGTATAAGCTCATCCATCAACACTATAAGTATGCTTGCCATCATAAGCTGGAAGAGTACAATTAAAGATAGATCAAGACTTAATCGACCATACGTACCACTAAATACGTAGGCTGAGGCTTCAACTAATATCATTACAAATGTAAGAAGCTTTTGTGATGATGTAAATATTGCTCTATCTCTAGGTTTACTTAGATCCAGATTTATTATTTTTGATCCTACAAGAAGCTGCATTATTAGACCAGCTGTTACTATTGGTCCTATTCCAAGCTCAAGGAGGGTACCATGTTTGGAGGCAAATATTATACGGTAAAAGGCAGCATAATACTCTTCAGTAATTGCTGAGATTCCATAAAGTGGTATCTGCCCCATAATTAAGTATATTGTTAACACAATTGCTGTCCAAATAAATTTATCTCTTAAAGAAACCCTTCTTTCAGGCTTCTGAATAACTGGTAATATACTGCTTATACGCTCAAGAATGCTAAGTACTCTATTCACACATTACACCACAGGGATTATTTCATAGTTAAGACTTTACCGCCAGACTTAATTACCTTTTCTTGAGCTTTTTCCGTTGCTTCTCTAACTTTTATAATTACTGGTCTTGTTATTTGACCTGAACCTAAAAGTTTGTCGTAGCCTAATGATTCTAAATCAATAAATATCTTGTTATCAACAAATTTGGTTTCTACATTAAGTATTAAAGATTCAATATCACCTACATTTATTATGTTTTTGATGTTTACTGTTGACCTAGGTCTAGTAAATCCCTTCTTACCAAAATGATTCTTTGCATATTTGACTGTATAACTCCATTTATGTTTATGCATGCCTGCATAACCAAAACCACCTCTACTACCAGATTTTCTATGTTGCCCTACACGACCCCATCCATGAGTTCTTGATCCTCTAAGCTTTCTTACTTTTCGTTTTCTCCTTACGACCATGAAAGACACCAGAATTGGTGCTTGAATACTATAAGAAATTTAAATTTTTCGATAAGAATAAGAGATGTGACAACTCAAGAGGTTAAGTACAATATGTTAAGTTGTTAGGTTCAGAATGAAATGTGACAACGATTTATAAAATCGCATCAGTTTAGTCTTGAGCACAATTAGATTGATAATAAGAAGCTAAATAATAGTTTAGGTATACTCTAATAAGATGAAGATACCATAAAGTTAAGCTTAAAGTTCATGAACTTATACATGTTGGCTCAACAGTATTTGGACTTGGTTGTTATTTATGTATGTAAAATTACGTTGATCTTTAAATATTAGTTTCATGATAACTAGAGGAAACTATCTGTTTTTTGAATTTCTAGACTATATTGTTGCTTATGTTTACTTAATATGCCCAATTTTAGCATGATAAAATAAGGTAATGTCGTAGCTTCTATAGGCTATGGTTTTACTAGTTTCAGGATTTATTAGTCTTATGAAGCTGTGTCATAATATAAATAGTAGAAAGAGAATAGTTTTGATGTCTCCATTAATGATGGTTTTTAAAGACATTTTATCTCTCTGAACTACTACCAATTTTACAATTCCGTTAAGGACCAAGAAGTTTAGAGATCTCAGTTAATTAGAATAACTATCCTGCTTTCATACATTTCAGTAAGACTTACTTAATCATTTCTAAGAAAATTAACGTATATGACTTCTTTCTTCATGAAACTAACAAAGAAGCTCTGTGTCAACATCTATTGCGGCTTAAACATAACACCCCATTAGCCTTTCTTCTTAATCTCGTCAATAGCTACCGTAGCCTAGCATTTAACTAAAGCCTCATGATTACATGGGACATGCCCAAACATATACTACATATCCATATTTTAAACTATCATATGAGAAAATTATTACATGGAATATATAACCATCTCTTGCAACTTTAGAAGACACTAATAAAAGCTGTTAAGCATATTCTTAAACATTAAACCTAAACTTGATAACATCTTCTATTGAATTAAGTAAATTTAAAAGAGAGTTCTGAATCAGTACTGCAGCAAGTGGAGACCATGTTTATTTTACTATCTTCCAGCAATGGTAAAATAATCATACCAATAAGAGAGCTAAACATTGATGATGGTTGTTTTTTAGCATATAAAGATGGTAAGAAGTTAATATTGAAGAGAATAGGAGACTTAAATGATATTATCGTATACGTTAAGGTTCAAGTAAACAATGTTCCAGGTATTAAAGCAAATGTTATGTTGAAACTAGCTGAATATGGTGAATTAAAAGCAGCTAAATTTGAAGAAAAGGAGGAGAAAGCAATTATGCATTTAGTAGCTAAAGTAGTAGATGATAACTTTTTCAGAAGATTACCTGACGACCTTAAGAAAATATCGCATGTTAGAAAATATGATATAAGTATTTTAAACCATTCTTTTAATCAAACTATTAATAGCCTCACCACGATATCCTAGTTCACCACCATTTTTATAGTGTTTCTTTATTGATTTCTTATATCCTCCACTTGGTGGATGAAGACGAAAAACGGGTTTTAAATTAGGTATTTCTTTCAATTTAATTTCATTGTTTGCAATGGCCTTTGCGAGGTCATCTATTGATGTGTATTTCGTGTACTTTCTTACATACTCGTCTGTAAGTCTTTCATTACCAATTAAGTAACATCTCTTTTTAAGCACTAACGATATGGCTTCAGCTGATATTTCACCCCACGTAATCCAATTTGATGCTTTCTTCAACATCCCCTGAATTGATTGAGTATTTTCTACTATAACCATATGATGTGGCTTATGCAATTTTAATAGTGAAAGATTGGTCTTAACATCTGGATGTAAACCTGAAGTTCCTCTTATTCTAATTACAGCAAGTAGTTTAGACAAAATTATCTCACCCAATCTTTAGGTAATTTCAAACTATAGGTCTTCTTAAGCGCTTCAAATGCTGATAGAGCAAGATTCATCGTTGTTCTAGTTTCCCCTCTAGTATATGAGTAGATATCCTCTATACCTGCAAGATTAAGCAATGTTTTTACTACTTCACTAGCTACTAGACCAGTACCTTTAGGTGCGGGAAGAAGCGTTATTTCAACAGACCCTACTTTACCTACTACTTTAAGAGGTATACTATGGGAAGTCTCACAAATACATTCCCAACTGCCGCATCCTCTCCTTACAGGAATTACATTAAGTTTTGCATCAAGAACTGCTTTTTCAATTGCGAAATGTATTTGTTTGGATTTTCCAACACCTATACCTATGTATCCATCACCATTACCAACCGCAACCATAACCTTAAATCTACTAGTTTCACCAGCGTCAGTTTGTCTTTGAACAAGGTTTACAGCAATTATTTCACTCTTTAGATTTGGTAGTAACGAATCAATTATTTCAACTTCTTTAATAGGTAAACTATTCTCAAAAATTTGATTAATTGATGTTATTTTACCTTCTTTAACAAGTTTTCCAGTTCTTGTTCGTGGAACCCATTCCTCAAGGTTTGAGGCTAATGACATACTTCACCTACCATATGATTTTAATATTTTTAATTTAATTTCATCAAAATGAAGGGGAAGATCTGCTGGAGATAAATTATTTGAAATATATTTCGAAAATTGCCTTTGATACTGAATCGGATTTTCTACTTGTAATTTTTCTGCATATTTAGCAATATGAAGACCTCTAATTCTTTCTACTGATGGAAGCATTTCATTGTTACAGACTATATTTAATCCAGCATCAATAGCCCCCCTTACAGCAGCGAAGATTCTTGACCCCCTCGTTATTGTATATCTACCTACGTATAACACAGCTTCTTTTACACCTTTCCTAATAGCCTCTAGTCCGGCTATCAAACCAACAAGATATGCTGCCGGAGTATTTCCAGTATGATATTTCCAGCCGAATTTTTTAACTAGAAGTCTAGATGATGATGACGATATGACTACGTCACCACCAATTTTTGGCATTATAATTTGAACAAGAATTCCATTAAGAGATGGACGAGGAGTGAACATAATTTTACCTGATTTCAATATTTCTTTTCTAAGTCTATAGTCCGTCTTTCCATTTCTATACCTTCTAAATTTTACTTTATATCGTGGGCCTTTAGCCATATCATCACCTCCTTTTTAGTCCTTTATCCTCGATGTATGCCTTAATCTGGGATCTTGATTTGAAAAAGCCACCTTTAACCATTTTATATAGTATTCTATAATCTTTTATGGATATTATTTTTCTATTTCTAAGAATTCTTAGAAAATGTCTCATAGCTCTGATTTTCAGGACATATTCTTTATTTTTAGCATTCTTACGCGATCCCTTTCTACTTCCAAATCCCTTTCTTAATCCTTTCTTACGTTTAAGTCTTAATAAGCGTGACCTAAATTTGCTAATGCCTTTTTTAGGTTTCTTTCTTACTAAACCTTCACTAATGAGCCTTTTAACATCCTTTCTAGTAACAGCTTCCACTACTCTACCTATTTGCTCAGGATCTACCCAAATTCTCGATTTGCCAACTTTTAATATATCTGATGCAAGTTTTTTTACAAGCTTAACAGTCATCGTGAAATCACCTTGGACTTTCAACACTTATTGAATTAAGTATTCTTATACCTAATTCTTTAGCTTTTAATTCAATTATAGACCTTTTTCTAAGTCCTACCGTATGTGCTATTACTGCTGCTTCTTCTTCAGGATTTATTTTAAGTAATTCTTTCTCATTATGAATAATTACAGGTTTAAATCCTGATGGGTGGAAACTACGAATAATTTTAGGACATCTATATCCTACTTTAACGCGTGCTGGATATCCCTTTTTACATATTCTAATTTTATTTTCATTTCCCCGTGGTCTACGCCAGCCATCTGGTAATCTTTTAAGTCTCCATGAATCCATAACAATAAATTTAGGCTTTTTGCTATTTAACTTCTCTCTTAATTTGAAATATCTTTTAACTGTTTTGTTTAACCATTTCATGTAGCTTCACCTTTTAATTGAAGATATATGCCATCCTGAAATACTCTTGGATCAAGCTTCTTGATGCGGGCTGCTTGACAGATATTTGCAGCTGTTTGGCCTACGTTTTCAATGTTAATACCAGCTACTACTACTTCATCACCTGAAACAGATACAGTAACATCATCGCCAATTATTTTAGCTTTTCTAATGCCTTTTTCCCCCTTGAATGACTTAATCCAAACTTCCTTTAAATCCTCCTTAACTTCTACTGTTATTGGGAAATGTGAATATACAATTTTTAAAATATATTTAAATCCTTTTGTTACTCCTTTAATCATGTTCTTAAGATGTGCTGCAACAGTTCCTACATTAGCTTTACTAAATTTCTTATAGTTAATAGCCTTAATAGTAATGGTTCTTTTATTAAACTCTATTTGAACAGGACATTTTGAGAAATCCCTACTTATAACTCCTTTAGGACCCTGTATAATTATTGTTTTACCATTTACTTTAACGCTTACGTTATCAGGTATTTCTATTGAAATATGATACAGATCCTTCTTAATGAGAACTTCCTTAGTAGACATATGCTAGCAGAACACCTCCAAGTTTTTTACGTTTAGCTTCATTATGAGTCATTACTCCTTGATTTGTTGAAACAATTATAGCACCTAAATCTCTTGATGGAAGAAATCTTTTTTCAAAAATTTCATAATTATTATGTTTAACTGGAAAACGAGGCTTTATTGAGCCACAATTATTTATTCGGCCTAAAAGTTGAATTCTAAATTTTCCAGCTCTGCCATCATCTATATATTCAAACTCACCTATATATCCTAATCTCTGCATTACCTTAAGTACTTCAGCAATAAGATGAGAAGCTGGCTTAATTATACACTCCCTTAATCCTCTATGTTCAGAGTTTTTAATCACTACAAGAGCGTTGGCTAAAGGATCTAGCATCATTTTATACTACCTCATGAATATTTTTTAAAGCCTATTTTCTCAGCTACCTCTCTAAAGCATCTCCGGCACAATAGTAATCCGTATTTCTGTATTATTGCCTCATACGTGCCGCATCGCCTACATTTCCGACTTCCTTTACCAAATTCTCTCTTCTTAGGCATTCTATACTTTCCCATATTTTACTTCCCTATAATTTCAACATTAAATTCTTTTCTAAAAAAACTCATAGCTTCCTCCCTGCTAACTAAATGATTTTTTCCAATCTTAGATCGCTTACGTCTTCTTAGTCTAACCCTGTATCCAGGTCTTGATAATAATACACATACGTCCATTCCAAAAATTCCAAGATTAGGATCATACTTTACTCCTGGTATTTGAATGTGCTCCTTAATGCCAAATGACATATTACCTCTATTGTCAAAACATCTAGCTTTAACTTTATTACCAATAGCTGCCAAGGCATTGTGTAAAAAATTCTTTGCCTTTTCTTTTCTTAAAGTCACAATACATGCTATGTTTTCACCTTTTTTAATTTTAAATTCCTTTATAGTTCTTTTAGCCTTTCTAGGTACAGGTTTTTGTCCAGTAACCATTTCAAGAACCTGCATAGCTTTACTTAGTTTTTCCCCAGAGCTACCTACTCCAATATTAACTACGACTTTTTCTATTCTAATTTTTTTCATTGGTTCCTCCATAATATTTACACCTATAGCGTTGGTAAAGTCAGCAAGGGTTTTTCATTACCTATTGGAAATACATATTTTAGTATTGTCTGAAAAACAGTACCATCTAATTTCTGAATTAAAACTATATTAAGATCCCTTTTCCTTACAGTTTTAAGCTCAATCAACCTACCAGTTAAACCTATATTTTTCCCACCTATGACTATTACTAATGGATTACTATTTAGCTTTACATAATCCATCAGCTTACCTTCAGGAACTGATATTTTAACAGTATCAAATTTTGATAAATTAAATAAGGAAGCGTTTTCAGATCTAAGCTCTATTGTTCGTCCATCATGTAAATTCAATTGAATATTGCCATTATCAACTAATGTCTTATTTTCAATTCTACAAAGCTTGTATGAAGCTTCATTTTCAGGGATCTCTATTAAACTTATGATTCTATTTTGATGAGGTATTACTCTATAGTGTTTATTTAATGATACTAGGCTTAACACATCCATAAATCCTACAGGAAAACGATGGTCTCTTCTGACTATATTATCTATTTTGACAAGCCCTTGAGATAGTATTTTCTTAGCTTCTTTCATTGTCAACGCATATCTAAACAAATCCCTAATAACTATTCCTAAAGGTATAGAGTACCGTGCTGGGTGGGGTCCGGGTGATGGTTTTACAGTCCAGGTATATTCCTTCCTATGTATTGGCCAGAATGCTGGTGATGCATGTCTTTTTAAATGTCTTGAAGAACCCTTTTTACTCATTACTTTTCACCACTCCTTTAATACGGTCTAAGATAAATTGGCGGTACTTATCACTTAAATCAAGCTTAATTATTTCAACTTTTGAAGGATGAACTGGTCTTAAAATGGAGGATCCATCAGCTTTAGTTAGGGTAATACCTTCAACATATATTCTTACCTTTTTTAAATCAACTTTTATAACCTTTCCTTCGTGTCCCCTAAAATCACCTCTAAGTATTCTAACTACATCACCTTTTCTAATAGAGAATCTCCTAATACCATGTTGCCGTGCAAGTTCCTCAGAAAGCTTTGCACGAATCATTTTTTGTTTTATATGAAGAGGTGCTTTAAAGAAAAATTTTCTTTGTCTTCGTGGTTGACTCATACTACACACCTAGAGAATTATCGTTGCAAGCGCCGCAAGCTTTGGAAATCTATCAGCAGCCTCCTTAGCTATAGGACCTCTCACCTCAGTACCCTTCGGATCACCTTCAGGTGTAACTATAATTGCGGCATTGTCTTCAAACTGTACCCATGTACCATCCATTCTCCTAAAGGGCTTTCTTTGACGTATGATTATTGCTCTAACTATTTGTCTTCTCATTTCTGGTGTACCCTTCTTTACAGATGCAATAACCATATCACCAACAGTAGCTGAAGGCATTCTTCTTAATCTTATTTTAAGCTTTTCAACACCAATAACTTTTAGCTCTTTTGCACCACTATTATCAGCACATTTTAATATAGTTCCAACCATTATTCCTCTACTGAGCCCCGGCCTATATGATATACCAACTAAATGCTTACCACGTTTAGCCATTTCACACTACCTCTCCAAAATTCCAATGATAACGTGGGCTACAGTCTTAGCAAGGGGACGACATTCATAAATAATTACTTTATCACCTTTTTTAGCATTGATGCATGGAGGATTATGTGCATGTATTTTTGATCGTCTACGTTCATATCTGCTATATTTATCATCCTTAATCGTGTACTCATAAACAACTGTAGCTGTTTTCTGCATTTTAGTACTTATAACTATGCCTTTTATCATACGGCCTCGAACGCTTAGATTTCCATGATATGGACAGTTTTTATCATCACATTCCTTTTCTATAGGTTTTACTTCTGGAATATTAAAATTTCTTACCATAATATACACCTCTTCTTTTGATTCTTTCAGCGAGCGTACCTATAAGTCCTTCGCCATTTACCTCAACAATATAATCATCATGTAAGTATAGGCGTAATACTGCAAATTTCTTTAGAAGCTTCTTTATCCCCCTGCATGTCAGTATAGTAATCATATTTTGAGATTCATCAATTATAGTTCCATATACAGGTTTGAATGCATGAAATGGAGAATAAATTTTTGCCTTTACTCCTATTATTGAATTATTAAGTACATTATCTGGGTTTAACTTCAATTTTCACACCTTTTTTAATTTCATTTTCAATCGTTAGAATTCTAGCTATAGCCTTTCTAATTTCTCTTATTCTACCTGGGTTTTCAATAGTGCCAGAATTTTTCTGTGCTTTAAGTCTAAGAAGCTCTGCTCTTAATTCATTCAACTTCTTCCTTCTCTCATCAGCCTTCATTTCTCTCAATTCTTTCAATTTAAAAATAGCCATAATGCTTACTTCACCTGAATTGATGCTTCCAAGGGTTTAAATATTAAATCCTCCGAAGAATACATTGGTTGGAGTATTTTAACTTTAACTCCATAAAGACCTGGTTTTAACAAAACATAAGTAACAGCTTCATCAACAAACATTTTATATGGATTACCTGCCTTAATAAGTAATCCTGCACGGTATTTCTCATATCGTGCACGCTCACTTGTAAGTTTTCCTCTAATAGTTATTTCAGCTCCCTTTGCACCAGCTCTCATGATTTGATTTAAAGCTGCAAATGCTGCTCTTCTAAAATGTATTCCCCTCTCAAGTGCTGAAGCAATTCTACCTGACATAATCTTAGCGTTCAATTCAGGAATGGTAATAGGAGTTACTGCAATTTGTGGATTTTCAATCTTAAAAATGGTTTCAAGCTTCTGAGCAAGCTCACGAATTGTTGTGCCATGCCTTCCGATAACAAGCCCTGGTCGCTCAACATACAGGGTAATACGTGTACCAATAGCTGTTTTTCTAATATTTACACCAGCGTATCCTGCTTTTTTAACTTCCCTTGAGAAAAATTCGTCGATCTCCATTTTTGTAACTCCCCTATTTATAAAGTATTTTTTAATTATTACCATAGGTTATCTCTCCTCAACAACGATTTCAATATGAGTTAATACATGAAAAAACGGTGTTGATCTACCAAAAGCTCTGGGAATGTATTTCCTAATTTTAAAACCACGATGAGATGCTGCATGAGTTATATACAATCTGGAAATATCGAGACCTTTGCTTTCAGCGTTTGCCTCAGCATTCTTTAAAACTTTTAAAAAATACTTTGCAGCCTTAACAGGATATCTTCCTGCCGGCCATCCGCTAAGTTCATGTCTATGAGGTACTTTTTTAAAATATCGTTTATAAGGTATAGGGCGTTTTAAGTTCATAACTTCTTCAAGTAGTTTTTTCGCAGCTTCCAACGACAAGCCTTTAATACATGCACATATTTCACGAGCTGCCTTAGGGCTTATAGGCAGCTCACGTCCACTTGCAATAGCTGTTTTCTCCAGGTCTAATCCAGTAACTGAATACTTCCATGCTGGCATTATATTCACTATATTGATTAAGTTAAACTAACATTTAATAAGACATCTATATAAATTTTATAGTGATCTATAGAAATGTGGTAGCCTAATCTGCTTTCTAAGTAGTTATAGTTATAATATTATTGATTTCTAAATCTTCTATTTGCTAGGTTTTAATGTTGTTAGAAATTTTGTTTCTGTTAAAATATATTCTATAGACTTTTAATACTGAAAGTACCTGTTATATGCTTTTAGTGTTTGCTAAATCATATTGTTAATAATTAATATTAGCTTTTAGTGTCCTAGAACTTCATGAATAAACTACTTAATGATAATGAATTCCTAATAGATAACGTAATACTCCTAGCTAACATTTAATAAAGCGTAAACCTGGCTAACATTAATTAACACATATCTCACTCAACTATAAGCTTTCTAGGAGTTGAATTGCTAATCTCCTTAACTTACTTACCTCGATAGAGTCTTGGAAAACCACACCTCGGACAATATTTTAGTTTTTAAGACTAAAGTTAGATATAAAAGCTATACCAAAATATAGTTTATACAGATATTCTATTAGACACGATAAAAAATCTCTTAATTCTAGTGTTTAATTCAATAGCTAAATCTCTAATATCATGCTAATAATTTAAAATCTTACAACAAGGCTTCTAATACTAAAATGAATAAAATTTAAATTAAATAATAACCTTAAGCTATCACGTTCTTTAAATGTTTCCGGCCATTATCATTAAACCTCTTAATGTATTGTAGCAAAAGAAGACCTATTATTAATAATCTAAACCTCTTATATGTAACTACAAGCTAGAGAGCTAATATACAATTTCATTTCTGATGGGCAAATATAAAACCATAACTAAAAGCAAGGAGATACTCTAATAAACATAATAAACTTCATAGTGTCACCATGAATAAGTGGAAAATCTTAAATACACTAAAGTTTGCAAGTCCTTTAGACAACCCATAAATATAAATACTATTATTAATAATAAGTCTAGTTTCCTTTAGGAGGATGATGTAGAGCATGGGTCATAGAAAGAGTCATGCCCCCCGTAGAGGATCGATGGCGTACTACCCAAGAGTAAGAGTAAAAAGAGTTATACCTAGAGTTAGATCATGGCCAGAAGTTAAGTTAAGCGTTCCTAGGCTTCTAGCTTATCCATGTTATAAAGCAGGGGTAACTCATGCTATAGTTACAGATATTAAGCATACAAGTCCATTAGCTGGTAGAGAAGTTGTTATAACTTCATCTATCTTGGATGCTCCACCAATATTTATATGCGGATTTAGGGCTTATGTTAAAGACCACCTTGGTTATCTTAAAGCTTTAACGGAAATATGGAGTGAAAAAATTCCTAAACATATAGATAGAATATTAACAATAAGTGATAACTACAAAGAAAACGTTATAGGAAGCGTTGAGAGAAGAAAGAAGACAATTATTGAAAATCTTAATAAAATAGTCGAATTTAGAGCTATAGTTTCAACTCAACCATACCTTATTGGTCTTAAAAAGAAGCCGGAGTTTGTTGAGATAAAAGTAGGTGGAGGTACTATAGATGTACAATATAATTATTGCTTACAAATAATTGGTAATGAAATTTATCCAAAACAGATCATAAATGAAGGCCAATATGTTGATGTTATATCAATTACAAAGGGTAAAGGCTATCAAGGAGTTGTAAAGAGGTTTGGTGTTAAAATTCTTCCACATAAATCAAGAAAGAGCAAAAGAGATATTGGTGCTATAAGTCCAGCCGCACCATCAATGTTATTTTATATTCCCAGATCTGGGCAAATGGGCTTTCATCAAAGAACAGAATTTAATAAGTTAGTATTAAAAATTGGTGATAATGGCTATGAAGTTACTCCTAAAGGTGGTTTTCTCCATTATGGTGTTATTAGGGATCATTATATAATATTGAAGGGGTCTATTCCTGGACCTGCAAAAAGACTTATAATACTTAGGTATCCTATACGCCCTCCAAGAACATTATCCCAATTGAAACTTGTTGCAATAGATACAGATTCCAAGCAAGGATAGGTGTTAGCAATGTTTGAGCTGGACCAGGTTATAAATGTTTATGGATTGGATGGAAATATTGTAGATAAAATTTCAATTCCATCACTTATACAATCAATAACGATTAGAAAAGATATTATTAGACGAGCTTTTATATCTGTTTTCACAGCTAAACTTCAGCCAAAGGGACGGGATCCTATGGCCGGTAAAAGAACAACAGCGGAAAGCCTTGGAGTAGGTCTTGGATTAGCACGAGTTCCACGTGTGAAAGGTGAAAGATATCCTAAAGCATCGCAAGCTGCCTTTGCCCCATTTACAGTTGGAGGAAGACGATGTTTTCCACCAAGACCTGAAAAAATTTTAAGGGAAAAAGTAAATAAAAAGGAGAAGAAATTAGCACTTATATCAGCAATAGCAGCATCATTTAATCCCGTACTTGTTAAGCTTCGCGGTCATGTAGTAGAGCAAGTGCCACAAATTCCTCTTGTTATAGAGGATGAAATTTCCTCCATCAGGAAAGCTTCAGAGCTTAGATCAATATTCATGAAATTAGGTTTATGGTTAGATGTTCAAAGAGCAAAGAATTCACGTAAACGTTTATCTAGTGTTGCTAGAAAAAGAAGAAAGAAAGTCTACAGAAATGCTAAATCTGTATTAATAGTAGTAGATTCCGATAATGGTATATCAAAAGCTGCAAGAAACTTTCCTGGAGTTGATGTATGCAATGTCTCAAGCTTAAATATTTCTCTTTTTGCTCCTGGCTCGCATCCTGGAAGACTAACAGTATGGTCTAGATCAGCTTTTATGAAATTGTTTAAATTATTTGGTGAAACATTTTATGAGTGATGAAAGCTACTACAAAACTATTATTGCTCCAATATCTACTGAGAAATCTCTAAGTCTAAGAGAATCTCAAAATAAGTTAATATTCATAGTGAATAGAAGAGCAAATAAAAGGGAAATTAAAGAGGCTGTAGAAAAACTTTTTAATGTAAAAGTGGAAGATATCAGAACATACATTACAAACAAAGGTGAAAAAAGAGCTATAGTTAAGCTTAAACCAGAGTTTAAAGCATCAGAAATAGCTACAAAATTAGGTTTAGTATAGGTGGTTTAATGGGTAAGAGAATCCTTGTTCAAAGAAGAGGACGTGGTGGATCAGTATTTATTTGCCCATCATGGAAGAGAGTAGGGGATGTTAAATATAGAGAACTTGACGAAAAGGAGAAAAATGGAAAATTGACTGGTAAAGTAGTAGCTTTATTACATGATCCTGGTAGAGGTGCTCCAGTAGCTAAAGTGGTCTTTGAGGATGGTAGTTCACAATTGATGGTTGCACCAGAAGGCATATTTACAGGGCAGGAAATTAATATCGGTTCTGAAGCCTCATTAGCAATAGGTAATGTTTTACCATTAGCTAAAATACCTGATGGAAGTTTAATATGTAATATTGAACGTATACCTAATGACGGAGGTAAATTCGCAAGAACCTCTGGAAGTTATGCTGTAGTTCTCGCTCATGATCCTAATAAAGTAACAATAAAACTACCGTCTGGTAAAATGGTAGCTCTAAGTCCAAGTTGCAGAGCAACTATAGGTATTGTAGCTGGTGGTGGCAGAACTGAAAAGCCAATGTTAAAGGCTGGAGCTACTTATCACTTATCAAAGGTTAAAGCGTGGAAGCCTGTAACTGTAAGAGGTAAAGCTATGAATGCCGTAAGCCACCCTCATGGCGGAGGCCAACATCCAACTGGCGGCACCCCCACTTCTAGAACAGCTCCTCCAGGACAAAAGGTAGGTCATATAGCGTCAAGAAAAACTGGAAGACGATAAATTTTTATACTGTTGTTGAAATTTAATATTCAAGGTGGTTAAATGCCTGAGTTTATGTACAGAGGATTCAACATTGAACAATTGCAGAAATTAAGTATGGATGAATTTATAAGTTTGCTACCTGCTAGACAGAGAAGAAGCTTAAAAAGAGGATTAAGTATAGAAAAAAGAGTTCTTTTAGAAAAAATAAGAAGAGCCAAAAAGAGACAGGAGGGGGGGAAAAAAGTAATTGTAAAAACCCATATAAAAGATCTAATAATTTTACCTGAGATGGTAGGAGCATCATTAGCTGTATATAATGGTAAAGACTTCATTGAAATTACAATAACACCTGAAATGATTGGACATTATCTTGGCGAATTCATCATAACAACAAAAACAGTAAAACATGGCTCTCCAGGTCTTCGTGCAACTAGGTCCTCAATGTATGTTCCATTAAAGTAATAAATTTCTATAGCCATAATATTATTATATAACTACTATTATGTTCCTGTTTAGAGACTCGATGCTTATTTATTCTGTTTTCGTTTGTATAGTTGGATAGGTGTATAATCTAATTCCTAATGATATAGTATTATGAGCCTAAATACGGGTATCTTTAAACAAGCTATTCGATAAGAGTTTCAATATATTAGATAGATACATGTAATAGGACTATGTAAGCTTAAGCATGTTTAATTATTTTTCCCTTCCCTGAAGACTAGTAATTAAATTAAGAATTGAAAGAACGATATACAATGCTTCTTCAGTTCTAATAGTTTGCGTTCCCTGATTTGGCGCAAAATTTATTACATAATTAGCTACATCATCTAGATTTACACCTTCCCTAAAACATATTTCATACAATCCTTCAAAGTGAGAGCCAAAAGCCAATAGAATAGAGTCTATACTTTTTAGATCATTAAGAAGATTTAGATAAATCTTTGCAATCGATGTACCATGTTTTGATGTAGCAATTTTAAGCCCCTTAAATTTCCTAAGCACTTCAGGAAGTGAATTATTAGTTACTTTAACAGTATAACCATAGTAGTTTTCTAATTTATTTCTATCCACTAATTCTAATTTTAGTTTATTATTTATGAGCCTTACTTTAAAAAGAAGCTTTTTCTTAATAGGAAGTTTTTCACCCACCTCTATGATAACAGGCTTTCTTAAACCTATTTCGACTACGGCTTTATTTCCTTTATATGATAAAACCACGCCTTCTCTTATTTCATCTTCTTGAACCTTATCACTTGAAACTAAATGGTGACTAATACATAGTGGAGGTAGAATACCTACATATTTTAAATCCTTCTTTAATGGATATATGATCTTACGAAGGTAAGGGGCTGTATTCAAGTAGTTAAGTACTTTACTTAAGAATAGAGCATTACTAAAATAACCATTTCTATCTCTATATATTATGATTTCATTTACTTTAAATATTGAAAAACAACGTGAAATAAATCCTAAACGCATCGTTTTCTCTCTTATATGTGGAGTTTCAGAAAATAGAGATTGTGGAACTGCTATTACTAGTTTAAGTTTATTCCTAATCATCTTTAATCAAAATATCTAGTACTATTTCTTTCCCTCTTTTAATTTCTTTTCTTCAGGTTTTTCGCTTTTTATCTCTTGAAGAATTGTTGTACGTTGTCTTCCACCCAAGCGTATCACCTAAATTCATAAGGTAAATCCTAGCTAAATCTTTTTCGATACCATATTCCATATTTTTAGAAAACTATAATGTGAGGACTAAAATACATTAAGGAGTTTAATAAATAGGGGTTTTACCATTATTAACATAAGCTAAGTTAAAAGTATAATCAGCCATTCTAAATATATGCATAAAGCTTAATAATACATACGATTTATTTGTAACTTATAAGGGGTGATTTGTATTACTGTACCACTAGAGAAAGTAGATAACTATACTTGGAGAATACCAATAACATTTAAGAAGGGTATGAAAGTTCCCGGAGTTGTTTTTGCAGATGAGTTTTTACTAAAGAAGATGCTTGAGGATCTTACTCTAGTCCAATGTGCTAACGTAGCTTTTTTACCTGGAATTTATAAATATAGCATAACTCTTCCTGATGGACATCAGGGTTATGGTTTTCCAATAGGAGGAGTTGCAGCCATAGATGCTGATGAAGGAGTAATAAGTCCAGGAGGTGTTGGATATGATATTAATTGTGGTGTTCGTTTAGTACGAACAGATTTAGAAAGAGATGAAATAAAAAAAGTTCTTCCAGAGCTTTTAAATGTAATATTTAAAAATGTACCAAGCGGAGTCGGTAGTGAAGGAAAATTAAGATTTTCAATCACAGAGTTAGATAGGGCTTTAATAGAGGGTGTAGACTGGGCTATTAGTAAAGGATATGGATGGCCTGAAGATAAAGAGTATTGCGAAGAGAATGGATGTATGAAAGAATCTGATCCTAGTAAAGTATCAAACAGAGCTAAACAAAGAGGAGCCCCACAACTTGGAACACTAGGGGCTGGAAATCATTTTCTGGAAATACAGTATGTTGAAAAGATCTATAATTTACATGCAGCCAAAGTATTTGGAATAACGCATGAGGGACAGGTAACAATCATGATACATACGGGGTCTAGAGGATTTGGTCATCAGGTTTGTAGTGACTATCTGAAAGTTATGGAACATGCTGTTCGAAAATACAATATATATCTACCAGATAGAGAGCTTGCATGTGCACCAGCTAAATCTAGTGAAGCAGAGAACTATTTTGCAGCTATGGCTGCGGCTGCAAATTATGCATGGATAAATAGACAATGCATACTACACTGGATTAGAGAATCCTTTGAAGAAGTATTAAAGACTTCAGCTGAGAAACTTGGTCTATACTTAGTGTATGATGTTGCTCATAATATAGCAAAACTTGAAACTCACGAAGTTGGTGGAAGTTATAAGAAAGTATTCGTACATAGAAAAGGAGCTACAAGAGCATTTCCAAGAGATCATCCCGACATACCAGCAAAACATCGTTCAGTAGGTCAAGCCATAATACTACCAGGTAGTATGGGCTCAGCATCATACTTACTACTTGGTGATGAAAGAGCTATGAAGATTACCTTTGGTTCTACAGCTCATGGTGCTGGAAGAATGATGAGTAGAGAGGAAGCGATCAGAAAGTTTTCACCATCTAAAGTAGAAAATGAGCTTAGAGGCCATGGGATATTAATCAAAGCTGCAAGTAAAGACGTCATCTCTGAGGAGGCACCATTAGCGTATAAAGATATAGATAAAGTAGCAGAAGTAAGTCATAGAGTTGGTATAGGCACATTAGTTTGTAGACTAGTTCCACTAGGCGTCGTTAAGGGATAATAACTTTAATGGATCTTATTAAGTACTACTTATAATACTTAATCACTTCATTTAAACTATTATGTTATTTTATTATTTAATTTTGTTTAAAGCTACTTTTCCTAATAAAAATATGAGGAAAATTACTATCCCCTAACGGCAATAAATTCAGTAATAAATGGTTTTGAATAGAATATTGTACGTTCTCATTAATGATGTTACTGGATAAATATGTCTATACGCTGCAGTTCATAAAAGACTGTTTAGAAAAACTTAAACGCTGTTAGGCCAAGGTATTGGCTCTGTAAACTTAGGCCTTATCTAAGGTTTCTCCTTTAACTATATGTGGTATTACGTCTAGGATTATTAGATTTGTTAGGGACCTCATATATTCTAGTTGTTATAGTGCTTACATATATTTCGTTCGTCAAGAATGGCTTCAGATATTCTAAGCTTCTAATACATAAGAATCATACATCAATTCTATCATGGTTTAAGTCTTAAGCTTCCTGTTTGATGATAAGAATGCGTGTATGGATGTTAGGATTTTACTAGTTGATGATACTGATTAGGCAGGTTCAGGGGAAGGTATTACTTCGAGCCTTATTTAGGGAGGAGTTCATAGAGAATACATAACCAATAATAGAGGTAATTAACATGCTTAAGTTTACAAAGTCAAGGTATTTGAGGTGAAAAATTTAAGCTTTAGCATCTATGAAAGGGCTTGATAGGTCGCTGTATACAGTTCAATAATTGAGGACAAAAGAGGGATTATAAGCTATGATGAAATTAAACTAGGAAGCTTAAAAATACATGTAGTTGTTGATAGGGATTTCATGCCTTAAACTTTGCTAATAGGGTCTAAAACAAGTACAACTTTCATATATCCAATACAAATTTCACAACATATATAGAGTTTAGTCGAGAAATTTCCATTAATGAATAGGTAGGTGATTTTATTTCTTTTCCTTTTTTATGAATGGCAGGATTAAAAGGTTCTCCATAAACTTCCCCATTTAATATAAAATCTAAGTTCTCCTTTTCAATCTTATAAACTTTAAATTTTGAAAAAACAAAATGTGTAGTGTCGAAGAGATACAATAATTCTTCAAGCCAATTATATAACAAACTATACTCATCAATTCCACTTACATGAATATTAAATACGTTAGTAGGACGAACTTCAGAAATATCAGTTATAACATTAAACATAGCTTCAGCTGCATTCTCAAAGGCTTCACTAAGTGTTAGCCCATAGGCAACAATATAAATATCAGATGTATGAGGTAAATAACTATATTTTTTATCGTAACCTGACATGATAGAAGATAAAGGTACGATCTTATTAAGCTTATTTCAGATTAACATGAGCTCAATGTAATAATAAAGTCTATGTTTTTAAAGATTTATTAATAATACTATTTAATAATATCTTAAATATACCATGTTGACTATGTCTAAAAGCTACTATATGAAATACAAGATAAAGCATTTAGCTTCAAAAACCAATAGCATTACAATGTAAGGAGTCCATTTCATCAAAAATGTCTCTAGCTGAAAACTTCAACAAAGTTTGACTCACAAGAAATAGGACATACCAAAGTTGAAAGGTAGAGATTACTTGCAACTATGCTTTTTAAACGCTGCAAGGCTATGTAGGGCAGGTGGGCAAGGCTGCTTCTTAGCAAACTAGTTCCCATGTCAAGTTATCCACATGAAATGCGGAGCTTAGAGAAAAGCTCAATTTATTGTTCTGAAGTTAGCGCCGGGGGTGGGATTTGAACCCACGCACCCATAAGGGCACAGGCTTTCTTAACAATTAACTCAAGGCTTACGCAGTACTGCGCCTTAGTCCGCTCGGCCACCCCGGCAGTTAAACATGAATAACTAGTAAATAAAAATGTTACTTTATATTAGTTCGATTTCTATATAAACCTCATCAGGTATTGGTACTCTCATTATTTGACGTAATGTTTTATCGTCAGCATCTATATCTATTAGTCTTTTATGTACTCGCATTTCCCAATGGTCAAAGGTGTGACTACCTTGCCCACTTGGAGCTTTTCTTGTTGTTACAATAAGTTTTTTAACTGGTAATGGAATTGGCCCTGAAACTTTAATACCGTTTTTCTTTGCAATTTCCTTTATTTCATTACAAATATTTGTAAGCTTTTCTAAATTTGAACTACTAAGTCTAATTCTAGCCTTTTGCGGCATTTTAGCTCATCATTAGATCTATTTTACAACCGCGGGTTTTACATCCCTCACTATACCTGCAGCTATTGTTCGTCCCATATCTCTTATTGCAAATCGCCCAAGCTGAGGAATTTCAGAGTATTTTTCAATTACAACCGGCTTTAATGGTTTAAACTTTACTAGTGCGCTATCTCCTTGCTTAATAAATTTCGGGTTTTCCTCTATTGTTTCACCAGTTCTTGGATTTATTTTCCTTAGTAATGTGTCAAATCTGCATGGAATTGTTGATGTATGTACATGAAGAACAGGCGTATATCCAGCTGCAATCGCCGTCGGATGATAAAGCACAAATATTTGTCCTATAAATTCCTCAACTACAGTCGGTGGTTTAGTGGTATGCCCAGCTACATCACCACGTCTAATATCAGATTTACCTAATCCTTTTACGTTAAAACCTATGTTATCTCCAGGTATTGCCTTTTCAAGTCTAGTATGATGCATTTCAATTGACTTAACTTCACCGCTCTTATTTGCAGGTAGAAATATTACTACATCACCAACTTTTAATACTCCAGTTTCAACTCTTCCAACAGGTACTGTACCAACACCCGCTATTGAAAGAACACTCTGCAAAGGAATTCTTAATGGTTTATCAATAGGTTTTGGTGGTTCAGTGAAGGTGTCGAGAGCTTCGTATAATGTTGGTCCTTTATACCATGTCATATGTTCACTTCTTTTAACAATATTGTCTCCATACCATGCTGATATTGGTACAAATATTATCTTAGATACATCATAACCTACAGTTACTAATAGTTTTCCTAGAGCTTCTTTGACCTCTCTATATCTTGCCTCACCCCAGTTTACCGATGGATCGTCCATTTTATTTATTACGGCTATCAATTGTGTAATTCCTAAAGTTCTTGCAAGAAATACATGTTCTCTTGTTTGGCCAGCAGGTCCAATACCGGCTTCTGTTTCACCTTTCTTAGCTGAAACTACAAGTAAAGCGGCATCAGCTTGGGAAGTTCCGGTTATCATGTTTTTAACAAAGTCTCTATGTCCTGGACAGTCAATTATTGTAAAGTAGTATTTTGGAGTTTCAAATTTCCAAAATGACAAATCAATAGTCATATCTCTTTCACGTTCCTCTTTTAATTTATCAAGAACCCATGCATATTTTGCAAATTCCTTACCAGATTTTTTAGCTTCTTCTTCTATTTGTTGTAATGTTCTCTGGTCTAAATGGCCTGTTAAAAACAATAAATGACCTGTCGTTGTACTTTTGCCATGATCTACATGCCCAATTACTACTAAGTTTAAGTGTGGTTTACTGGATGACACACGCTTCCCCCTCAACTATGGATTAAGCTATTAATTAAACTTTTTGGTATATTAGTGCTTTACGCTATATATAGTTTTAGTAACTATATATAGCTTCATAAACTTTAGCTTTATTTGGGTTCTCTCTGTCTTGCTAACTTTGGATGTTTGAGTTGGGTTTTCTTAAACTTTATATCATGGGTTTAATGATATGGATTCTTTATGAGTTAAGAATGACATCGTATTTGTCTTCAACCTAAAAGTTTACTTATTAGCGTAATTTAAGTAGAGCTAGTGGAATTTATTTATTACTAATTATGAATTTAATGAATTTTAGGTTTAATGATCTTACATATATTCATACTAATCATGTTAGGAGAAGCTATATTGATGAATTTTGCAAGCTTGAATCTGGTTATGTATAGTTATGGACTTTAGGAGATGTAAAATCTTGATGTCTATTATTCTAATTAAGGAAAGTTGTGGAGTTAATTGTTATTATTAACCATCTTAATGTTTACACTAAAAATTATTGATTGATAAGATCTTGGGAAATCTAATGAGCATTTAGTTATGAGGAAAAAATGATTAGTATATAGTAATAGTATATGTAATAAATCATGAGAATACATATTAGCATATATATAATTTAACCGTAACTATAAGATCATACATCAATAGTAAATTAATATCATCAGATTTAAAAATTAAAAATGCTTTGTGGCTTAATTCTTCGATGGTCGTACTTTTTATAGTAAACTGATATGAATTAAAGATTAGTAACTAAATTTTCTAGTTTCACAGGGTTAGAATTTACAAATTCAAAATTAGACCACAAAGCTTTAAAACATAAATAAACTAGCGCTCCAATAAGGGAGTGACAATAAGAATTATTACAATTAAAATTAAGTAAGATCAGAGAATATACTGATGTTTAGCTTAATAAATTAGGTTATATGCCTCTTATCTTGAGGCAAAAGCTATTCTCTCTATTTCGTCTTTTTTCTGTATTGCATATGATTTCGGATCGTTAGTAGCAGCTAATATTAGCTCATCCGCTAAACATTCTTCTATTGGTTTGGGACTTCTAAATGTCATTATTCGAGCTCCTTGAGCTATATGACGCAATGCAAGATCAACTCTTCTTTGTGGTGCAACATCAACTGATACATGATACACAACTCCACCATATGCTATTCTTGTTGTTTCTTCCCTTGGTCCAGCGTTCTCTATAGCCTTTACAAGTACTTGCATTGGATTTCTGCCTGTTTTTAAATAAATAATGTCAAAGGCATGCTTTACAATATTAATGGCTAGTATTTTCTTGCCGGAATTTTTTCCAGGATTTTTTGTACCTGGTTTATGCATTAAGTTATTTATGAGCCTCTCTACTATTGACACTGTACTTTTTTTAAATCTCTCCTTAGCGTGTCTACCTCCAGAGTGAGGTATGAAAATAGGTTTAAGGCAAATGTATCTAGCTAAGCCAGGATCTTCTACTTTAATATCATCAAAGGACCACTTACCGAATAATAAAATTTTCTGATTATTACTTAATGAGGAATTGTTAGACGTCATAAACGATTACCTTACAGGTTTCTGTTTTTTACCCAGTAGTAATGCTTTTAATGAAACACCATTAACCTTTATGACTTGATACCTAACACCTGGAAGGTCTCCGTAGGCTTTGCCCATAGGACCACCTATTCCACAGATTATAACCTCATCATGTTCATCCACAAAGTTTAAAGCACCATCACCTGGAAGAAATGCAGTAACTTGCCTTCCATTTTTTATTAGTTGTACACGTACACATTTGCGTACAGCCGAGTTTGGTTGGCGTGATTCAATTCCCACCTTTTCTAAAACAATGCCTCTAGCCATAGGCGCACCTTCAAGCGGGTCTACTTCTTCATCAAGTCTTAACATTCTTCGCTTATAATATCTATAGGACCATTTGAATTTCTGCCGCTTTCGTCTTAAATTCCTTGCAGCATATAGTCCTCGAGGAGATTTTTTAGCCATAGTGTCCACTAATAGCTAAAAGCTAAATTTATAAATTTTGCTAAGCCAAAGTTTGATGTAGAATTAAAGGCTTATTTTGATAAATGAAGTTATTTTGTAAAGGTTGAAAACATTTTTAATTAAGCTTTATGTGAGAGACTTGCAGGATTAAATATAAGGAGTTTTTACCGTATTGGAGTGATGGATATAGGGATTAATTTCAAATTATACTTAAGAATAAACTTATGGATTTTAGATTTGCTAGTAATTTACTAAAGTTTTTCTACCTCATCTCTTATGTTAACTTCTTCTTAGATAATTCTATTTTTAAAGTATGTTTTAATCAACTTAATTACAATATCAGTTCTTTATAGATTTTAATAAATTACTAATCCCTAGGCTAGCCTGTAAGAGCTCAATTTCTTGAAGATATGAAAACCATCCTATTCAAACTTAGCTTAATAAAAATTAAAATAGATGACTAGACTATAAACAATTCCAGATTAAAATAGCTCATAATAGCCTTGTTTAATAATAGAGAACATAATGAGTTTAAAGTGAGGTTTAAGCAACCATTACATTACTTATATCAAAATATCTTTTCAAAATTAGCTTAATTTTTTGAATATTTTTTCCATCTTTACCTATGGCAAATCCCTTATCCACTGGATCCACGGTTATGGATACTGCCTTTTTATTATCTGGTAGAGTAGATACTTTAACTAACTTAACTCTTGCTGGATATAAAGCATTCTTTACAAACTGCTCGATGCTATCTGCATATTCAACAATTTCTATGTTTTTGCCAATTACTTTCTTAATCCTCTTGATATTTATGCCATTTTTACCTATTGCAACTCCAGCATATCCTGGATTTACAATAAAAATTATGCGACTGTTATCATCGTCAATTATGCAATCTCTTATTTGTGCACCAGTCAGAGTTTCGAACAATGTAATGTACCTGATTTCATCTGATGCTAATTTAATGTTTGGCATAGTTATTCCCACAGATTTGCAGTATTCCTGATTCGCCAGGATCTTCTACAACTATTGATGATATAAAAAATGGTTTACCACATAGACCACCTAGGCCTAAACTTGAACCAGAGAAGTTATATAACCGTACATTTAGAGACTTGGCTAACTGAATAATATAATCCTTCATAGCTTTAGGCATATTTTCGGTAACTATAACCAATTTAGCCTTTCCATGGATTATTGATTTTACTGAAGATTTATATCCATAAGTAACTTTTCCAGTTTTAAAAGCTACTTTAAGCTCTTTTTCGATGTCAATTGTCATTTTACTCGCCCTGGCGCAGAGCCAAGAATAGCATAAAGCTCAACTTTACCTGTTCCAACTGGAACGGATTGTCCTACTATCACGTTCTCTACCACACCCTTTAGTTCGTCTATCTCCCCTCTAATACTAGCATCTAATAAATGTTTTACTGTAACTTCAAAAGCTGCTCTAGCTAATACGCTTGTTTTCTCACCACTTACTCCATGTCGACCAATTTGTTTAATGACACCGCTTCTCGTCATTAAATCAGCTACGAGCATAACATGCCTTATATTAACATCTAACCCCTGCTCAGTTAAAACTCCCATCATCTCATTAATTATGGCATTTCTTGCAGCTTCAATACCTAAAACCTCCATTATTTCAAAAATGTTATTAGTTGTAGTACGTGTGGGATCCACTCCTTTTACTGTTAGTACTGATGCTAGATTTGACCCTTCAGTTAATAGCACCCACTCATTTTGCTGCTTTCTTATTACTACTCTTGTTATACCTGTTATACCTTTTAGTTTTGTACTTAGTACTTTATCTCTTAATCTTTGAAGCTTCACAAAATCGAGTGAGGAGCTGAGCTGAATGATTAGTCTTTGAGTATCTTCCATCGTAACATCAACATTTCTAATCTTAGAAAGCGTTTTTCTTACATCATCTGGGGTCAATCCTTTATCTTCAAGAACATCAAGATCTAAATTCACAATTAAAGTACCTGTAAGAAGATCTGTTTCAATTGAAGACGTTACATTCTCAACTGTGATTTGTTCTATTCTATTTGCAACTTCCTTTGCTTTTTCAAGACAATATCTATGGTTTTCATCAAGATATATTGTCATCTGGGGTGTTGAGGGGTTCTTTTTTGCATCAACTATTTCTATTAATCTAGGTAAGCCTAATGTTACATTAAGTTCTCTAATGCCTGCAAAGTGAAAAGTTCTTAATGTCATCTGTGTACCTGGTTCACCAATAGATTGAGCTGCAATGGTACCTACAGCTTCACATGGCTCAACTTGAGCTGAATCATAGGCTGAAATTACTTTATTAATTATAGTTGTTAATGTGTTCTCGTTTAATTTATCTAGATACTTTGTTAATTTTTCACGAAGCTCTTCAATAATTAATGGAGGTAATCTATCAGTAATTTGATTTATTTTTTCATTTATTACATCAATTGTTAGAGTCATAATTAAGCACCTAGAACACTTTCTATGATTTTATCAATATTAACAGCCTTACCATGGTCGCTTTTTGATGGATCAACACCATCATCGCCGTACTTAAATTGAATAATATGTCCATCTGAATCTCTAACTGACTCGTTATAATCTACATGTATGTCTTGAAGAGCATTTATTAACCTTCTTTGCATATAACCGCTTTGTGATGTACGTACTGCAGTATCAACTAAAGCTTCTCTACCACTAATAGCATGGAAAAAGAATTCGGTTGGGCTTAAACCAATCTTGTACGAGCTTACAATAAAACCCTTTGCCTCAGGACCTAGATCTCCCTTCCTAAAGTGGGGTAGTGTACGGTCTCTATATCCTCTACTAATTCTTCTACCTCTTTGAGATTGTTGTCCAACGCATGTTATCATCTGAATCATATTCAATATGCTTCCTCTAGCCCCTGTTTTAGCCATAGTAACAGCTGGGGTTCCAGGCTTAAGATATAGTTCTGCAATTTTACCTGTTGAATCTCTAGCTTCACTTAGTATTTTCATTATTTCGGACTCTAGTGTTTCCTCCAATGTTTGACCAGGCATAGCCTTTAATTCCCCTGTTTTATAAGACTCTATAGCAAGCTCGACTTTCTTCTTTGCATTGTTGAGTATTTCTTTAATTCTTCCTTGAGCTTCTTCAGGTATGTCTTCATCATCTATACCTGTAGTAAATCCTCTAGTAGATATATGCCATAGGAAGAGCTTAAAGGCTTTATCTATAAATTCAGCTGCTTTACTTGTCCCATTCTCCTTAATTATTCTATGAATAAGACTTTCAGAAACTTGTGCACCTATAGTTCTTTTATCTATGACTCCAGTTAGTAGTTCTCCTTCTCTAATAATAACATAAGCATCATGTGGACATAGTTCCTTTAAACATTCAGGACATTTCTCACATGTATTAGCTTTCAATATCATACTTATATTACTTGGAATTAATGTACTTATGACTTGTTTTCCAGTCCAATATTCAGCTGGTTTCTTTATAGCTGGTGGTGGCAATTCTCCTTTATAGTCGGTTTTTGAGAGAAGCATTATAACTTCTTCTTTGCTTAATAATGTTGATCTTAAACTCAGTAGAAAAGCTCCTGTTATGTAATCTTGTATGGCGCCGATTATTGGTCCACCATATCTAGGTGAAGATATGTGTTCCTGCACTAGCATTAAAACTTCAGCTTCAGCTCTAGCCTCCTCACTTTCAGGTACATGTAAATTCATCTCATCACCATCAAAATCAGCATTATATGGTGGACAGACACATAAGTTTAATCTAAAAGTTCTATATGGAAGAACTCTTACTCTATGAGCCATCATCGACATTCTATGTAAAGATGGTTGTCTATTAAATAGGACAATGTCACCATCTTGAAGATGTCTTTCAACAATTGCCCCAATTTCTAATGCTTCAGCTATTGAGCTTCTATCCTTTGGATATCTTAAATCAATTCTTCTGCCATCTGGTCTCACTATGTAATTTGCTCCAGGATATTCAAATGGCCCTCTTCTTACAAGTTCCTTAAGCCACTCTATATTGTAAAATGTTACTCTTTCAGAAACTGTTAGAATCTTTGCAACTTCTATAGGAACACCTACCTCATTAATGCTTAAATTTGGATCAGGAGAAATTACAGTACGAGATGAAAAATCTACACGCTTACCTGAAAGATTACTTCTAAACCTACCCTCTTTTCCCTTTAATCTTTGTGCAAGCGCTCTAATATTTCTACCAGTTCTATGTCTTGCAGGAGGAATTCCGGGTATTTCATTGTCAAAATAAGTATTTATATGATATTGAAGGAGATTATAATGGTCATCGATTATTAACTGGGGGGCTCCAAATTCAATGACTTCACGTAGACGTTGATTTGCTCTGACAACATCTACAAGTTTATGTGTTAAATCATCTTCTGAGCGTATTCCAGACTCAAGAGTTATTGATGGTCTAACTGCAATTGGGGGAACAGGTAATACTGTTAAAATCATCCACTCTGGCCTAGCGCACTCCGGATCAAAGCCGAGAAGTCTAATATCATCATCAGATATTTTTTCAAATCTGAATCTAATATCACTTGGACTTAATTGAATAGATCCCTCAGGTCTTTCCTCATAGAAAGATGTAGGCTTTTCAAGCTTTATTAAATACTGCTCGGCACCGCATTTGGGACAGATTTTTAGAGGATTTTTTACTGTTTTCTTGAAAATATAATTTGTTAATGCCCGCTTTAATCTCAATGATGATTTTTCATATTTTGCTAACAATTTTAAATATCGATCTCTATCTTTAGGATTGATTAGAAGTGAGCTACATTCACGGCATATCACCTTTAGCAAATTATAGATTACTTTAGTAAAACCTACATGTATAACTGGACGTGTTAATTCTATATGTCCAAAATGTCCTGGGCACTTTCCAACAAAGTTTCCACATGTACGACATGCACGGCCTGGTTCTATAGTTCCTAGGCGCCTATCCATTAATCCTCCTTCAATAGGCAGTCCATCCTCATCATAGGTATCTGACGTAATTATTTGAGCTGCAGACATTTTTCTAATAACTTCTGGTGAAAGTAAACTAAATTTTATTGCTTTAATGTAGGTAGTTAAGGATAAGGAGGCTGACATTTTTACACCTTCTCCCCAATAACTAATTTAGGAGCAATACCTAAACTCATAAGTTCTTGAAGTAATAGCTTAAAAGCGTAAGACACCATAACTGAAGTCACTTTACTTCTCTCACCGCAAACAGGACACCAAAGACGATCTTTATTTTTGTCATAGTATGCTAGTAGTCCACAATTATTACATACATATATCTGATATAAGTCAGATTCTTCAAGTAATCTTTCTTTTAACAGTGATGAAGCACCATGTGCTATTAAACAATCTCTCTCCATTTCACCAAATCTTAATCCTCCCTCCCTTGCTCTTCCCTCTGTTGGCTGTCTTGTGAGTATTTGAACTGGTCCTCGTGCACGTGCATGTATTTTATCCGCAACCATATGATGAAGCTTTTGGTAGTAAACAACTCCTATAAATATTTCAGCTTCATATTTTTCTCCCGTTATACCATCATATAAAATTTCCTTTCCAGTTGGTGAAAAACCAAGTTTTTTTAACCATTCTCTAAGATCCTTCTCTTTTTCACCATAAAAGGCGGTTCCATCAATTTCTCTACCTAATAAGCATGCAACCTTGCCGGCTATTGTTTCTATTAACTGTCCAACAGTCATTCTAGCCGGAATAGCGTGAGGATTAATAATTAAGTCAGGAACCAAACCATCCTTAGTAAATGGCATATCTTCTTGAGAGACAAGAAGACCTATAACACCTTTTTGTCCATGTCTTGAGGCAAACTTATCTCCAAGTTCTGGAATACGTTGATCACGAACTCTAACTTTAACTAATTTATTTCCATCCATAGATTCCGTTATTAATACTGAATCTACAATCCCAGTTTCACCATGTCTCATAACAATGGAAGTTTCATGTCTCCGCATAGAAATACCTGAGAGCTCTATGTATCCTTCAGCAAATCTTGGAGGACTTGTCTTTCCAATAAGAACACTTCCACCTTTAACTTCCACCTCAGGCTCAACTATTCCATCTTCACTTAGATGTCTATATAGGTCTGGAGATCTATAACCTTCAACATCCTCAGGTGGAACTTCAATTTTATCTTCAAGACCACCAACATACTTTTTCTCCTCAGTTTCATAACATCTAAAGAAAGTAGACCTTGCTAGACCCCTATCAATAGATGACTTGTTTAAAATAATGGCATCCTCCATGTTATATCCATTGTAGCAAAGTATGGCAACAATAAAATTTTGCCCTGCAGGACGTCTATCATAGCCAATTAATTTTATACCTTCAGTAGTAACTAATGGTTTTTGAGGGTAATGTAGTAAATGTGCACGACTATCAAACCTGACAAGAAGATTTGATGTAGGAAAACTTAATGCTTGCTTTGCCATAGCGCATTCGTATGAGTTTCTTGGTGATTGATTATGTTCAGGGTAGCATATTATCGATGCAGCAATGCCGAATATTGCAGGTGTTGCTATTTCCACATGAGTATGTTCTTCAGTTATTTCAGAAAAATCTATGGCTACATAAGCATTCTCCTCCTCATCAGCATCGAGATATTCAATTATACCATTAACTATAAGATCCTTCCATTCCCATCTATTTTTCTTAAGTTTATCTATATGATCCGCTTTTAATTTAGGAATACATTTATCAACTATTATTAATGGTCTTCTAACACGGCCAGAGTCGCAATTAACATATATTTCATTTGAAAGTTTTTCATCATACAATGCTACGTTAACTTCATCACTAAGCTCGCCACTTCTTCTTGCTCGTCTAATCAGATTAACTAACTGTTCTCCTTTAGGATGTATGCCAATAAGCTCACCATTAAGGAATACCTTAGCACCTTTAATACCCTCACTTCTTGCTTTCTGAATTGAAACTACACCTGCATTTATTAGAAACTCATAAATAGGTTGAGGATCAGTACCAACAGAAATATAAGACATTAATGATAAATGTTTAATAAGACCACAGTTTGGTCCTTCGGGGCTTTCATTTGGGCATAGACGCCCCCATTGTGTAGCATGAAGATCTCGCGCCTCAAAATGGGGCTGGGTCCGGCTTAACGGAGATACTACTCTTCTTAAGTGGCTTAAAGTTGAAACTATGTTTGTTCTATCTAGAAGCTGACTAACTCCAACCTTTCCACCAACCCAGTTACCAGTTGCAAGTGCATGTTTTAAACGCTCAGTTATTATGTCGGTTCTAATGAGGGTTTCAAGATTAATTTTTTTAATTCTACCACGCATTTTATCAAGTTGATACTTTAAGTCTTTACAAAGACTTCTAAACGCTACTCTAAAAACACTTGCTAACAGGTCGCCTGCTAGTCTTAATCTTTTATTAGCATAATGATCTTTGTCATCAGGCTTTCTATAACCATTAGCAAGCTCTAGAAGCCTACAAGCCATCTGTCCTAAAAAGTACGCTTTTCTTATTCTATTAGCTGGACTTGAACCCAGATGAGGTAAGAGGTGAGTATCAAGAAGCTGTTTAGCTCTTTGAATTCTTACTTCACGAGGTTGCCCTACTGCTATGCGTCCACCGATAAAGTCAAGAGCATCATCAATACTAGTTATTGATGATGATTGATTAAATGATGGATATAATTCTTGTGCTAATATGGGATCATCTGTAACCGCATCTAGGATTTCTTTATCTTTTTCAAGACCTAATGCACGCATCATTATTACTAAGGGTATTTTACCTGGAATTAAATGAGGAACAGATACTTGTATTGTTCCATTTTTTAGACGTTCAAGCGTAACAGGCGAACGAGTTGCACCAGTTGAGCTAAATACCTTAGCAACATAGGTAACTGAGCTGCCTGAAGGTCCATAATCAACAAGAACCTTATTTACAGCTAAATCCTCTTGAGTTACTATAACTCTTTCAGATCCATTTATTATAAAGTAACCTCCAGGATCATTTGGGTCTTCACCCCTTGCTATAAGTTCTTCTGATGATAATTTTGATAGCCTGCAAATTGATGATTTAACCATTACCGGAAAGTCACCAATATACACTACCGAGGGTTCATATTCAATACCACCCTCAACTACAGACATTTCTAGATATAATGGAGCTGCGTAGGTTAAGTTACGAAGCCTAGCTTCCATTGGGTAAATATTTGTAATGGTACCATCAACTTCTCTAACTATAGGTTCTCCAATTGTTACTTTACCAAATTTTATAATCACATCACCAACACTACTTGAAACCATACCTATTTCATCAATGATTTTTTGAAGACCATGTTCAATTAAAGCATTATAACTGTCAAGATGTTGTCTTACAAGCCCCTTCTCTTTAATAAAACACTCTATTAAGAACCATCTATCACTATAGGATATGAAGTTATTCATTTAAATCACCTTGAAGTAACATATCTATAAGCTATAGTTACTCCTGCTGTTTGGCTTACTCTATATATCCTTAAAATATCTCCAGGTTTTGCGCCAAGAGCTTTAACTACAGGATCTGATGCTTTAATTAGAGGAAGATCTTCAGGCTTAGCGTTTAATTCATGTAAAATCTTAATAGCTTCCTCCCTAGTTAATATTTCATGCTTAGGTACTAATACATGACTGAATATATTAAATTTCCGAATAGACATTTGTAATCCTCCATGATCAACACATAAGTAGAACATGTAGAGTTGACAAAATAATAATTCCCCAGATTTAAACTTAACGCATAATTATAAACAAAGACATGTAACTTACATAAAATGTTACCTTTTGCTCATTGTTATAATAAACCTGAAAACTATCAACACCTATTATGAAATAGCCTTTATCATTTTTAATGATTCTGATTTATCTTAACGATAGAATTTCCTAACCTATCTACAATAGCCTTAGTAAGTGAAGCATAAAATAAATCTACCTAAGTACTTTTTACTAAATTTTATATTCCTATTATTCACATTTTCTTTGGGAAAATACCATAAAGAATATATTATACTTGGTTAATAGCATTGATGGGCTCGGGAGCGGGGCCCGTAATACTAAACGGGATGCTCAGCTAGGTAGAGCGCTGGGCTTTTAACCTGAAGAAACCCAGTGGTCGTGGGTTCAAATCCCACCGGGCCCGTAATAATTTCCAATAAACTTATCTAAAACTATTTATGCTTTCTTACTTAATCTTTTTATGAAGTTTAGAAATTTTCAGATAGTAGATTCTGGGAGATGATATAATTCAAACGCTTATATGAGTAAGGACTAAATATGGTATAGGCATACTTGTAGGCTATAGAAACTCAGCTTATGATGTGAAGAAGTAAAGATTTATTTAAAGCATAGAAGTATAAAAGCAAATATAGATGTGAATAGAGTAAGCATAAACCCAAGCTTAGAGAATCATGTAAGCTTATCAACTTTCTATTTCCTTATTTTTATCACGTATAAAATAGCGCCCCGGCCGAGATTTATTCGTAACTTTGAACTCGGGCCTGGCGGGTGACAGCCGCCAATACTAAACCGGGCTATATTCGGCGTTAAACTCTACCGGGGCTTCACCGGGGCAAAGTAGTACTTTCTACTGAATTTTTAAACTTTTCTACTTTAAAGGGTATGAGCTATTATTTAGCTCTTATTTATTCTCAATTATGCTTAAGATTAGACTAATACGAATTTATAATTATTAAATTTATTTTTACTTTAAATTAGTTATTGAATTTATCTGAAACTCTGGGAAGCATATTATGATATATATGCTAGTTGTGCAGCTTTATGTTTATTATATTTTGGTTATATTAGTGTAGTAAACAAGTTTCTTTTAGCTGTAAAATATTTTAATTTAACTGAAATAGTCCCCGGGGAGGGATTCTCGTACTATAGATTTCGAACCCCCGACCAATCGGTTTCAGCTGACACATTGTCATCCCGCCTGAATAGGCAAGGTCTATGCACAATCAACTACAGCCGATCGCTCTTTACTGGGTTTTTTCCTACCATTACTCCATCATGACTGAGCTACCCGGGGACTTATTAATTTAATATAGAGAGTTTAAAAATTTATCGTTAAAAATTGATAGATACCGTTAGGTTAGCTTTGAATTTATAACTTACTACATATTAACTTGATAGTTCTAATTGAATGGATCTTAATTTAACATATTGCATTAGTCTCTTATTAATTACCGAGTACAAATTATGAGAGTACTTTAGTTTAGTCTTAATTCATGGGCTTATCATGTATTAACTCGACGATATAATTGAAGCCGTCTTAAGCATTATTTAGATTCTTCTATAAATAAAGAGTTATAGATAAGTTATTAAAGCTCTTCCACTCCTTCTAGTCCTTAGAGACAGAATTTCTTACTGGAAACTATCCTCCTCGCTAAACTCTTAACTCCATAATAGAACCATTTTAAGAAAACTAAATATATATTCTAAAAATGAGTTCCCGACATAACTAGAGAATTAATATTAAGACATAATATTTAAGTTGCTGGAAGTATTATTATAATCTGTTTAGGATGATCTTAATGAGACGAAAAAAGTACGACTTAATATGTAAACAGCTTTACGTTGTGGATTTACTACGTTTAATTAAAAATGAGTATAGCTTCAATTTTATAGCAAAACAAACTAAAATTTCAGCAAGTACTTTAAACCGCTACGCTTCAGGAGATATAATGCCAAATCCTATAAGAGCAGAAAAGTTGATGAACAAATTACTTGAAATGTTTCCATTAGATAAGCTTTTAAGAAACAAGTTAGTAACCCATGATGGATATATTGATAATTCTAAAATTCTATCTGATACGGTATTACTGAGACATATTTCAAGGTTCGTAATTGAAACATATTCTGGTAAAAGGATAAACAAAGTTGCTACCATAGCAGCAGATGGGATACCATTAGCTGTTCAGGTAGCACGTGAACTTTCTGTACCAATAGTATATGCAAAGAAAAATAGAGAAGTAGGTATTAAAAAATTCATAGAAGAAGTGGTAAAGATTAATGAAGCAGCAATAGAATTTGAACTATATATTCCTAAAGAACTTTTGAAAAAGGGAGATGACATACTTATAGTTGATGATATAATTAGAGATGGAGCGCAGCAATACGCATTATTTAAAATTATTAAAAAAGCACGAGCAGAAGTTGTTGGGATATTTACTTTAGTGGCTATCGGAGACAGATGGAGAGATATTAGAGATCTTGGTGATAAGGTTAAGTATCTATTACATTTTAGAGAGGAAGAATTATGAACCAATTAACTTTTAACTTTATTAAACTTTAACTGAGACCTAAGACCACGACCAATTTCCATGACTGAAATATTAGTTGGATCTAGTAATGAAACTAGGTAATCATATGCAAGCCAGGGTTTTGTTGATTCTCCACATGTAAAAATATCTATAGCACAATAATTATATTCAGGCCATGTATGTATTGATATGTGTGACTCAGATATGAGTACAAATCCGGTTACTCCTTGTGGATTAAATTTATAGAAAAGTTTTCCGCAAATCTTAGCCTTAGCCTTATTAGCTGCTTCAATTAAAGCTTTTTCCAACTGGACAGGATCATCGAGGATGTTGGAGTTACATCCATATAATTCAGCAATAATATGTTTCCCCAACACCCTCATAACACCATCACCCAGAACTATTATAAATCATGAAGCCAACTTTTAAATTTTTCGCAAATTATTAGTACTTAATGATAAAGACCAAGTAAAAATATATAGAAATCGAAAAATACAATTTAAATCTCATAAAAAAATCTTTTTTCTATGTTAAAATTCAATGAAAATATTTTTTATCGCTTAGATAGAGAGTAAAACATGGAGAAGTAGCTATTCTAAATATTTATCAGCTTAAAATTCCTGACTTTGCCGTGGAATTTTAATAACTTAAGAAGTAGCTAATTTAAATGGAATTACAACTTAGTTATATATGATTACAAAGTTCTTAGCTTTAAATTTAGTGCGGGGGGTGGGATTTGAACCCACGAAGGCCTATGCCACAGGATTTCATATCCAACCTTTATAGTATAGATCTTAAGTCCTAGACATAACAATTCTGCCCCTTTATCCTAGCTCGGGAACCCCCGCAAGTTGTGATAATAAAGTTTTACTAGATAGATAAAGTTTTTGCTTCAATACTAAACAGCAATTTAAAGATGAAGTACGTTAGTTATTACATTATAAGCATTAATAATCTAGAGTTATGTCAAGCTCATGGCTAAGAGTTTTAGTATTGACAGCATTGCAACATCAATGAAATATTATAAACAATGACTTAATGATTATCATTAAAAATAGCAACTTAAACTAAAAATATCACAATATATACTGTGATAGATGGATTAACTGCTAAATTAATGTAGCAGCTTAATAAAAGTTGTATAAACTCCATTAATTATATCTTCCTTCAAAACTACAATACCTAAATTTATGGTATAAATATTAAAGATGGTTAATGATAGTATCAAAATACAAACCCTTAAGTTTCAAGTCTTTGTTAAATTATCGAAATCTTTGCTTTTATTACTTGATCCTTTCTGCATTTTGAGTATATGTATTTAGTTATCTATTTAAATTATTAAGCAAATCTATTAATCAACCATCTTAATTAGCTCTAGGCTCAATTATATAATGCTTTTTAAAAGCTCAATATGCAAATCATCTAAAAAAATATAATAATATCACTTGCAAGAT
>Ga0185307_1000020_pt1 | contig 125701 bp, 125 predicted proteins | sample LHCtaG_FD_128010 | JGI IMG/M metagenome (GOLD analysis project Ga0185307, IMG submission 128010) | Hot spring microbial communities from Little Hot Creek, USA to study Microbial Dark Matter (Phase II) - LHC4sed_matched (SPADES... | ecosystem: Environmental > Aquatic > Thermal springs > Hot... | reverse complement strand
GTTGAGCCTCTATACCCAGGCCCAGAGAATAGTGTTTGAAGAAGCTGTAGCACTGAATCTCTGTGACTCTGTTCACCCATTCATATACGATGGAGATAAAATCAAATTTAGAGAAGGCGCATTTAACCCGCTATACAGCTTTGTATTGTTCTTCCAATATGTTGAAGTGATGTCATAGCTAGGAAGCCGAGATGCTACTAGCATATATTTTGAAAAGGATTGGGCTCAGCATTCTCGTTATCCTCGGAATCATTGCCTTGTCGTACATAATGATATACATAATGCCTGGCAACCCAGCGTATGCGTGGGTTGGAAAGCCGAAGGGGCCTAAAGCAGCTGAAGCAATTCAAGTTGCTATAAGAGAGCTGGGTCTTGACAGACCATTCCACGTTCAGCTATACGATGTTACTATGAGGTTCTTCGCTTTTAACTGGGGTGTTTCACTAAGGTTTAAGCAACCCGTTGCTACAATAGCTATTAGAAGTCTTGTGGCGACTCTCGAACTTCTTGTAATAGCGTACATCCTCGCCATACCGCTGGGCACTCTAGCAGGGACCTACGCAGCACTTTACAGAGGTTGCCTTGGAGATAAGATTGTGTATACAGTCACATCAGTTCTCATAGCCTCTCCTAGATTTTGGTTAGCAGCTCTTGCTGTCATGCTTCTACAGGTTTTCAATGTGAGTGTATTTGGTAGAATAGGTGTTGAATATCAAACTTCAATAAATATTGTCACAGGTTCTTACATCATAGACAGCCTAATTAGCTTGCGATTTGACGCATTTCTAGATGCTTTAACCAGGGCCCTACCTCCAGCAATACTGGCATCGCTATACCCATTCGCACTAATAACGAGAATTGTGAGGCTCTCACTATCAGAAAAACTCCATGAGGAGTACTTCAGGCAAGCTCTTTCATACGGCATAAAGGGCTTGTATGTAGTTCGTCGTTACGCTCTTCGCAGTGTAATACCTGTCTTAGCCCAGGTCATGGGCGCTACCATAGCTTACAGCTTAATAGACATTGCAACAATTGAAAATGTTTTTGGAAGAGATGGTGTTGGGGTTACCTTAGCAAAGGCCATACCCTACAACGATTATCCACTAATAATAGGATTGCTAACGCTAGTTTCAATAGCTTTCGTCATAGCTTTCACAATTGCTGACATAGTCCACAAGTTGATTGACCCAAGGGTGAGGATATGAACAGGCAAGTCACTTCAATGCTTTCAAAGCTTTTGAGAAAGAGCCTTAAATTCAGGTTGGGGTTTGCAATAACCCTAGCTATGGTACTCATGGGCATTATAGGCCTCGTCACCCCACCTTACAGAGATGAGGGCTGGGGTCTTGTAACCCCAGGTACCTTGGCTAAGCAGGGGCTTCCACCATGCCTTCCACTCTCGTGCCCAACACCCCTCCACCCGTTTGGAACAGATGAAATGGGTAGGGATTTGCTTAGTAGGATACTAGTTGGGGCTCACATAGCCTTAATTCAAGTGAGCTCTGTGTTACTACTGAGCCTTTTTATAGGCATATTCTTAGGGATTTTAGCAGGGTATAGCAATAGAGTTATAGAAAAGCTCTTATCTTACCTCACGGAACTGTTCATGATAGTTCCATCGTTTATAGTTGCAGCTGCATTTGTTGTCATATTTGGCAGAGGTATGCTGACAGTTGTTATGGCCCTGGTGCTCACATGGTGGCCTTGGTACGCTAGAACAGCTTATACAATTGTTAGAGGGCTTAGAGAACTTGATTTTATTGTACTTTGCGAGGTTATGGGGGGCTCTAAAGCATACATTATCTTCAGACACCTACTCCCAAACACCCTCTCTACAATACTAGTGCAAGCCATTGGAGATTCTGGCTCTATAGTCATAGAGATGGCCTCCATAAACTTCCTCATAGGCTCAGCCTCCCTGCAATCAATAGACATGCCTGAGTGGGGTATGATCATGGGTTACGGGCTCAGGTACATCAGAACCTTCTGGTGGATTGTCATTTACCCAGGCATATTCCTACTCCTCTTAGCACTAGGCCTGATACTTATGGGTGATGGCCTTAGTGAGTACATGAGCCCTGTTTTGAGGAGGAGGTGGGGCACGTGGATTTAAGTAATGAAGGTATTGTGAAAGCAAAGATGCTGTCAATAGGCTATGAAACAGATGAGGATATTCTGTGGGCTGTGAAAGATGTTTCACTTGAAGTCCCAAAGAATTCGATCTTTTGCATTGTTGGAGAAAGTGGCTCTGGTAAAACAACTCTGGGTAATGCGATTTCAGGGCTCCTCCCACCATACACAGTCACGCGTGGGCATCTTATTGTAGACAACATCTTAGTTGTGGACAACAACAAGAGTAATTTTAAGGTCATTAGAGGTGCTGTTGTAAGAATCCCGCAAAATCCTTCATCTGCCTTAAACCCGTACCTAAGGATAGGGGCTATATTTGAAGATGTGGTGAAGAGCAGAACTAGGAACTTGACTAAAGCTGAGCTCAGGGAAACAATATCAAAGTATCTCTCCACAGTGCAATTAGATGAAGAGGTTCTGAACCTATACCCATACCAGCTCTCAGGAGGCATGGCACAAAGAGTTGCCATAGCCATGGCGCTGGCAGCAAGACCCAAGGTTATAGTAGCTGATGAGCCTACAAGCAATCTTGATGCTTATTTAAGGAGCCTTGTTGGAAATATGCTGAGGGGCCTTGTAAAATTCGGAATAACAGTAATTATAATAACGCATGATATTGTTTTTGCATCACATGTGTGCAACTACATCACTGTGATGTATGGAGGTAGAGTTGTTGAAGTAGGCGGAGTTGAAGAAGTTTTTGCAAACCCATTACATCCATACACTGTAGGGTTAATAGAAGCTGCATTGTTAAAGAAGACCACTGTAAATAGTACAAAGATAAATGCTACTGAGTACTATGGGGCTGGCTGCGTTTATAAGCATAAATGCCCCCATAGGTCAGAGCCCTGCCGAGTTATGCCTCCACTAAAACATGTGTCAAAAACTCACGGTGTCGCCTGTTGGAGAGTGGGAGCTTAGTTGATGTAAGGAACTTGTGGGTTTCATACAAAAAACCTAAGTGGGGTGGGCTTAGAAGTACTGAAGTTCATGTTCTAAAGGACGTATCGTTTCGTGTTGATCAAGGCGAAGTATACGGTATTGTGGGGGCAAGCGGCTCTGGGAAGACAACACTATTGAGAAGCGTTATTGGACTTATGAGGCCTACCAAGGGAAGGGTGTTGATAGAAGGGAGAGATATTTATAGTGATGAGGAGGCGCATAGAGAGGTTGTATCGAAAATAGGCTACGTCTCTCAAGACCCGTACTCGTCAATGGATCCGCGCATGAGGGTAGGTGATATTGTAGGAGAGCCTCTGAGAATACGCAAGGTTTCGCAATCAGTTTTGTCTAAGTATGTTGGAAAAGTGCTTGAGCTGGTGCACTTAAGCCCTTCTGTAGTTGATAAGTATCCGTACCAACTTAGTGGTGGAATGCTACAGAGAGTTGCTATTGCAAGAGCACTTATTTTAAGACCAAAGCTTATTTTACTTGACGAGCCCACATCCTTTCTCGATGTGGTTACGCAAGCTGAAATCTTAGGTATTTTGAAGGAGCTCAGGGAAATTACAGGCTGTACATACATAATAGTTTCTCACGATTTGAATGTTGTAACATACCTCTCAACAAAAATAGCTGTCTTACTCAAAGGACATATTGTTGAAGAGGGGGCTGTAGACCAAGTGCTCTACAAGCCTCTGCATCCCTACACAAGGCTACTCATAGAGAGCTCTAAGTATGCTACATCTACCGAGCCAGAATTTTCTGATGTAGGGTGCCCTCTACACAAGTCATGCCCTTGGGCAAAGAGCGTCTGTAGAGAGAGCATGCCTCCAGTGACTATAGCTAATAGCACTAAGATTCGTTGCTGGTATTACACCTAGTGAGCATTTCAAACTCTATTTTGTAATAGTACTGTATAGCGATTCCAATCTCCATTACGCTAGGTATTGGCCAAAGCAAATCACAATGAAGGTGCTGCTCCTTTATTAAAAGTGCCTCTCGATGTCTAGATCAAGAGCATTACCTTATAAACTATCTTAAGATGTATGTTTCCTGTGGTGTGTAAAGCTCATGTCATCTAAGCGAGCTCTCTCACCTTCTAGGAGGTGGTTAAGTAGCGAGAGAATTGCTCTTAGGGTTTTAGAGGAGCTAGGGTTTAAGATTATTGAGACTAGAAAGAGGGTCTTGGTGAATGGTGTTGAGGTTGGGGAGATAGATGCTATTGCTGAAGACGAGAATGGTGTTAGGTGGGGTGTTGAAATAAAGGCTGGTAAAATCGATGTAACTGGGATTAGGCAAGCCTACGTTAATGCAGTTATAGCTGAGGTTAAACCAATGATTGTGTGCAAAGGCTTTGCTGACGATGCAGCTAAGGAGCTCTCTGAAAAGCTAGGTGTTAAGGTTATTGAACTTTCTGACGTGTTTTTAATTGACAGCGAGGAGCTTGAAGTTGTTATTAGAGAGGTTGTAGAGGGCACACTTGCAGACTACCTAGAGACTTTCTTCACAATTCCTTCAAATATTAAGCAGGAGTGGCTTGAGATACTCACTGTCATAGCCTCTTCACAAAACATTGACGAGGCCTGCGAAAAACTGGGCATGGACGTGAGCACTTTGACTAAGAAGATAAGCGAAATGAGGAGTGCTGGCGTGTTCCCTCAGTGGGCAAGAAAGTACACATCAATAAAAAGAGTGGCACAAATTGTGCTCCAACGCTATGCAACTCTACAAGTAATTGCAGAGTCCCAGAGAGTCTTAGAGTTTTTAAAGCAGTTGAGGGACCAGTTAAATCAATTGTTAAGCACTATATCGAGTTTCAGGAAAAGTCTGGAGAGTCTTAAAGAAGAACAGAGGTAGGGATTCCTACACATATCCTTTTTTAACTAAGAGCTCTGCTATTAGAACACCAGTACCTGCTGCGCCCCTTATAGTGTTATGCCCTAGCGCAACGTATTTTACACCATTTAATGTCTTGTCCTCTCTGAGCCTGCCCACAACAACACTCATACCGTTGCCCTCTAGCCTATCTAACCTTGGCTGAGGTCTATCAGCCTCTCGCCTGACTATAACAGGTTTTTCAGGTGCTGTTGGGAGCCCCATGCCCTTTATCTTATTATCCTTGAACTCCTCCATAACCTTAATGACCTCATCTATTGTGGCCTTTGCCTTGAGCTCAACGAATATGGCCTCTGTATGCCCTTCTAAAACCATTACTCTGTGGCAACTTGCTGTAACGGATATTGCATTATTGATCTCAATTACCCTTCCATTAAATTCTCCGAGTATTTTTCTCGACTCACTTTCTACCTTCTCTTCCTCTCCCTCTATATACGGTATCAGATTATCAAGTATAAGCATTGATGGGACGCCCGTGAGCCCCGCCCCTGATAAAGCTTGCATAGTTGCTATAACAATCTTGCCAATGCCAAAAGCGTCGAGCAATGGTTTTAGAGATAGCGTCGCTATTGCTGTTGTACAGTTAGGCACCTTTAAAATTGCCCCGCTCCAGCCTCTATTCCTCCTCTGAACCTCTATAACATCAATATGATCTGCGTTCACCTCAGGGTTGAGTAGAGGTATATCGGGTTCAAGTCTCATAGGGCTAGCATTGGAAACCACCACAATGCCTTTTTTAGCTAGTTGGGGCTCCAGCTCCCTTGCCGCATCTGGTGGTAGCGCTGTGAATACTATATCTATCCTCTCCCTAGCTATTAGGTCAACGTTAATTGGGTAAAGCGTCAGCTCATAGGCCCTTTTAGGCATCGGCTTTTCCAAAACCCATGTCACAGCCTCTGCATAGACCTTCCCAGCACTTCTTTCAGATGCCATTACGAGTTCTAAGTCAAACCATGGGTGATCTGATAGGAAGCGGACAAATCTTTGACCAACTATACCAGTAGCACCTAGTACTGCTACCCTCTTCTTCATCTTAATCAACCTCTTCAAAAATCTTTCTATGGAGCAACTTTAGAGTGCTTGCCTCACTCCCCTTCTTCACGTGTATTATTATTGATGGTCTGTAGTAGTAGGCCTGAAGCCCCATGACCTCAACACCACTTTCGTAAAGTATATCCACAACTTTCTTGACAAAGTTTATATCACTCACTCCCTCACCTATAATCGCTATGTATGGCATTTCATGCAGTGCCTTATGCATTATCACCTTTGGCCCCCTATACTCACTTGGAATTTTCCGTAAGATCCTCGTACCAAAAAGCTTCCACGAACCTATGTGCACTGTAGAGCTGTAGAACTTTTCCAGAGGCTCAAACGCCTTTGGATTTATTCTCTTGGCGCCATGCATTGCTGCCTCCATAGCCTCTACATAGCTCATTACCCTCACAATTCTCGCTGTTGAAATCATTGTTGGGTCTGCAGTCATAATCCCGTCGACTTCTGTCACAAGGTAAACATCACTTAGCTTAAGCAAGGCTGCTATCGATGTAGCTGTATAGTCCGAGCCTCCTCTACCAAGAGTTGTGACCCTACCATCTTCTGTAGCACCTATGAATCCCTCTATTACTGGTACTGCTGCTGTGCTTACAATTGAATTAACTATTTTCTCTAAGTGATTTGCTGTTGCTACATAGTCTATTGTAGCGTCTCCGTGAATATCATTTGTGATGATGAGCTCCCTAGCATTAAGCTCTAACGCTCTTATGCCCACAATCTCAAGTGCCTCTACTAGTAGAGTCTTACTTATTCTCTCACCGAATGAGATCAGCAAATCCTGTAGCGCAGGGTCGTAACCTTCTGAAACTGAGTACGCTATCTTCTTAAGGAGCTCAAGCTCGTCCAAAACCCTTTTGTAAACCTTCTGCGATCCTAGCTCCCTCGCTATTTCCGTATACAGATCAGAGACCTTGTTAAGTCTTTCAATAGATCCTTTCGATACCTCAAGTAGTGCATCTGTAACGCCCTTTGCAGCACTTACTACTACTATTGGTAGGCGCCCATCTTCAACAAACCTCCCTATATTTTTAGCTGCCTCTACATAAGACCTGCTGTCTCTTAGTAGAGAGCCCCCAACCTTAATTGCACAGAGATTCTCCCTCTCACTCACACAAACCACCTCAAAACTATCTCTATCACATCATCAAGAACCGTGTGCGCTGTCTCTATCCTACCCCCACCTCTCCCAATGAAGAAAAGTTCTGTAGCATCGCTTTTAATTCTAACTCCATTTAGTGTACCATTGATCTGGGCGAATATGTTATCTCTAGGCACTCTCTCTATCTTTACTGAAGCAACAATCTTCTGTGTGTCTAGAGATGCTATGTACTTTATAACCTGCCCCTGCTTGACAGCGTCTAGAACATCTTTTAGTGTTATCTGAGCCACGCTCTCTCTATAAACACTATTTATATTAATGGGCTTACCTATTACATAGGATATTATTGTGAGCTTGGCGGCCGCGTCAAAACCTTTTACATCAAGTGTTGGATCTGCTTCAGCGATGCCAAGTGCTTGTGCTTTTTTAAGTGCTTGTTCAAAATCAAGTAGGTTCTCATGCATTTCAGTTAGTATGTAATTCGTTGTTGCATTCAGTATCCCCTCTACTTTCTCGATATCATGGCTCTTCATACTAGATAGCATTTCTAGAAACGGCGTTCCCCCCATAACCGTTGCCCTAAACTTAACTGCTAGTTTCTTGGCCCTGGCCTCTTCCATTATCTCCTTGTAGTAGAGCACCAAGGGCGCCTTATTTGCTGTAACAACATGTGCTCCTCTCTTCAGCGCAATCATAATGTTTGTGTAACCAGGCTCCCCCGTAGCATAGTTTGCTGGTGTGAGTTCCACATGAATATCAGGGGACGCTTTATCGTATAACTCTTCTACGTCCACGCCTTGCTTTGCGTACGAGCCAAGCATGTGTATACCAGACCTCGGGACTTCGCAAAGTTTCAGCATTTCATAGTCATCAAACCCGCTGGGCTTTATCGCCATGCCCTTGGAATCGGCAACAGCTACAACATTTAGGCTTATTCCATACTTTTCAAGTAGTGCTTTTCTTTTCAAGGCCAGGGTCTTTACAAAGGCTCTTCCAATATTCCCAAAGCCAATTATAGCTAGGTTTATGTTTTTCATCCCATCACCTCCAGCACCTCAACTCCTTTTGAAGAGATGTAAGAAACAAAGGTATGTGCTTTTACCCCTCTCTCACCGAGAAAACTTTTAACTTTTTCTGCAATTCTTGAAACCACATCAGCATCTTCGTGCACTAGAAATACCGAGGGGCCCGCCCCACTTATGTTGAAACCGTACGCTCCTTCGCTTAGAGCCAGCTGCTTCATTTCATTATAGAACGGTATCATCTTAGCTCTGTAAGGCTCTACTACGTAGTCTGTTGAAATTGCTTCGCCAAAGATCTTAAGATCCTCTGTTAAAACACCATATAGTAGCTTTGCTAAAGACGAAGACTGCTTCACATGAGTCTTGAGGCTTATTTGCTCAGGTAGGAGAGAGCGCGCATATTCTGTCTTCTTAGTTGATACAGGGTTCTGTAGGCTGGGCGTTACAATAGCTATAGGAATTCTCTTCTTAGGCACATGTCTAAATACCTTGTTACAAGCTAGGTCAAGTATTACAAAGCCCCCAAATAAGCTTGCTGCTACATTGTCGTAGTGAGGGGCTCCTGCTGCAAAAGCCTCTCCAACCCCAGCCAGGTTGAGAAGAGCCCCTTCATCTAGCTCAGCATTAAAAAGTATGCTAAGTGCATAAGCTACCGCTGCACTTGTGGCACCAGAGCTCCCAAGGCCACTTGCAGGTGGCACTCCTTTCTTAATAGTAATATGCAGATCGTATTTGTCTATAGAGTTCTCCTCCATGAAGTGCTTAGCTATGTGATACGCTACATTACCTTCTCCAGAAGGCACTTCGAAGCCATGTGATTTAACGAGTATTTTACCCAGGCCAGGGGTAGAGGAGACCTCAATAATGTCATGGAGGCCTTCAATTGCAGCTGCGAGGACATCAAAACCTGGGCCGAAGTTAGCTATAGATGCTGGTGCCCTTACCACGACTTTTTTCTTAACTATTCTGTTTGGCGCATTATAGCACCTCCATACAACCTGTACTAATGTTACTGACTCTTACTTATCTCTCTAGTACAAGCTTAAAAAGCTTATATAACATCTCTTGTCTAAATCCATGTACGAAGCACAACCATGGTGTATGTACTCACCACTCCTGGTATAGAGCGGATTTCGTCTATGAACTTATTTATCATCTCAACGCCTGAAGCCCTGATAACTGCTATTATATCATACTCCCCTGTAATTTCATAAACTATGTCAACACCCGTTATCTTCTTGATGTTCTTAGAGACTTCTGGTACTGGTATAGGTGGCTGTGTTTTCACGAGTATCACGGCTTTGATTTCATTTTCGAGTTCGTACTCTATAGTCATCTTCTTTATTATCCCAGCCTTTAATAGCCTAGCTATTCTCTTTCTTACAGCAGACTCGCTAATGTTGAGTTCTCGTGCAAGTTTTGAGTAGGGTGTTCTAGCGTTATCCTTTAGCAACTTAAGTAATTTCATATCCACTTCGTCTATTGGCACAGTCTCTAGCCCTGGGAAATTATTGTACCAGCCCCGCTAAGTGCTTTTGTGACAGGCTTTTCTACGACTCCTGATGATATCACCACCCTCTTAACACCCTCCTCAACTGCTTTCCCAGCCAGCATTACCTTTCTATTCATTCCAGGACCTATGCTTGCAAGAGCTCTCTCAGCCTCACTGGACTTTAACTCTCTCACAACCTCTCCTCCTATAATCACCCCCTCTACATCTGTAAGTATAATCAGTTCTGATGCTTTTAATGCTGTTGCAATGGCGTATGCTGCCTGGTCTCCATCTACATTTAGTAGTGTTCCCTCTACATCTATAGCAATTGGGGCTACAACCACTGCAAAACCGCTGTCTAGTAGTGTCTGTAAGAGCTTTGGTTCAACCTTTACTATCCTGCCTGTGTAACCCCCATCTATAACCCTCTTCCTACCCCTCTCATCAACAATCACTATCCTCTTCTTTCTTTCAGCAATCAGTGTCGGGCCATCAGCACCCGATATACCAATTGCTTGAGCACCTGAAGCTATGAGCTTTGAAACTATTTGCTTATTTATCTTGCCCGCCATTACCATGACATAAACCTCGAGCTCCTTTTCATCTGTGTATCTACTCCTTATCCCCTCAGGGGATGTAACGAACTTTGGTTCTACACCAAGCTTCTTGCTGACCTCTGTTACAACATCTCCTCCTCCATGTACGAACACTACCCTTTCTCTCTTCCCGACTTCAGCAAGGTCTTTAGCAATACCGTCAACATTTCTCTCCAGAGCTCTTCCACCAGCCTTTACAACTATAACCATTTCATCCACCACTAAGCAGGTTTTAGAGGTGGTATTAGTAGCCCTGCTGTTTCCTCAAAGCCCATAGCTATGTTAAATGCTTGTATGGCCTGCCCTGCTGCCCCCTTCACTAAGTTGTCTATTGCAGCAAATGAGGTCACCCTCTTCAGCCTTCTCTCAACGGCAAAGCCTACGTCAGCATAGTTGCTACCCACAACGTATTTTGGGTCTGGGAAGCCTGGAGGCACTTTGTAAACAATTCTCACAAAAGGCTCATTTCTATAGGTAGCTACATAGAGCTTGAGCAACTCCAGGTCCTCTAGCTCTTGGAGTAGCCATGCATGTGACGATGCTAGGGCACCTCTAATACTGCCTACGGCATGTGGAACCATAGATACCGCAACCTCCTGACCTACAATACCACTTAGCTCCTGCTCTACTTCTGCTGCATGCCTGTGCCCCTCAGCCTCATAAGGCCTTATAGTACCCTCTCTCTCTGGGTGGTGATCTGCTATCGATGGTTTGGAGCCGGCTTCGCTACTCCCAACCTTTGCATCTATCACTATTTTGCTGAGATCTATAGCTCTGTGCTTAACCAGAGGTAGAAGCGATAGTATTCCTGCAGTAGCGTTGCAGCCAGGTGAGGCTATAAGTTTTGCATTTCTAAGCTCCTCTCTATGAAGCTCAGGCATGCCGTAGACAGCCTTTTTTAGCAAATCTGGGTAGGGGTGGTCATACCCATACCAAATCCTATACAGCTCTGGCTTCTTTAACCTAAAATCTGCACTTAGATCAACTACGACCATGCCTGTCTCAAGGACTTTGGGGACATAGTTAAGTGAAACTCCGTGTGGTAGTGATAGGAATACCACATCACAATTCTTGGTAATAGCATCTATATTTGCCTCTGAGAACTTGAGGTTCCGGTATATGCCACGCAGGTTAAAGTGGACATAGTGCACAGGTTTACCCACATACTCTCTTGACGTCGCCATAGCAACCTCTACGTATGGGTGATACGCCAGTAGCCTAAGTAGCTCTCCCCCTGTATACCCAGACGCACCTAACACACATACTCTCTTTCTCAGGCTTAACACCCACAATTACATCTTGTGCTGCAAACCTTCTATAAAGTGGTGCAAACCTTACTAAGTTCACCTCACCTTAGGCATTGAAAACTTGGTGCAGATAATATACTTAGCCTGTGCGAAACCAGCAGATGTACTTTACATGAACCCGCACGTAAATATTAGGATATCGTATATATTCCCTGCATGCATTAGACAACTCACTGTAAAAAATGCAGTATTTGGTGAAAAAATATGACCGTAAAAACCAAGTGCCCTGTGTGCGGTGGTGAGGTATCGCTACCAGACGATGTTATGGCAGGTGAAGTAGTAGAACACGACTGTGGGGTAACACTTGAGGTTGTAATTGATGACAACATTGTGAAGGTAAAGCCCCTAGAGGGCGTTGGTGAGGACTGGGGCGAGTAGCAGAGGTGGGGTTTATTGCCAGAGGTATAATACTCTACGAGGTTTTAAGGTGGGAGGAAAGAGCAATTCTCGATGCGGCTAAAGAAATAGATCTCGATATGGAGCCTGTCCATCTATATAATACAATTCTACGTGTTGGAGAAAATGGTTTAAAAAGTCATGCCTTACTAGGCAATGTTGAAATAGCTCTACAGAGAGCTATAAGTCACTCAGTAGCACTGAACTCAACAATAGCTTTAGAGTCGCTGGGTATTAGAGTGATAAATAGCTCCATCTCTACAGCCATAGCTATGAATAAGCTTTGGACACTAGCCATACTGACAAGGAACAACATAAAGACTCCTAGAACCCTTATAGCCTTTAGTGAAGAGTCTTGCTACAAAGCTGCACAGGTAATTGGCTACCCCATTGTCCTCAAACCCATTGATGGCAGCTGGGGTAGGCTAATATCAATGGCTAGAGATGAGGAGGAGCTGAGGTCTGTTATAGAACATAGAAATTACATACCTAACCCTGCAATGAAAGTGCACATGATTCAGGAGTTCGTTAATAAGCCAAATAGGGATGTAAGGATCTTTATTGTTGGAGACGAGGTCCCTGTTGCAATATATAGAGTTAGTAATCACTGGATAACAAACACTGCTAGGGGTGGTAAGGCGGAGCCCGCCAAGGTAGATGACGAACTGAGGGAGCTTGCGCTTAAAACAGCTAAGCTCATAGGAATAGAGGTGGCTGGTATAGATGTATTTGAAGATAGGGAGAGGGGATACGTTGTGAACGAGATAAACGCTGTTCCCGAATTCAAGAATACTGTTGCTGCTACTGGTGTGAAGATACAGCTGAAGATAGCGGAGTACATAAAGACTCAGCTGAGAAAGTAGTAGAGTTATACAAAGAGAGGGCTCTCTGTGTTCGCCAAGGTGATGCTATGTTAAAGTACCTCATGTTCTATGAAGATAGGGGTTTAGAGGTAGCGTATGCTGAAGGGCAGTACATATGGGACGCTAATGGCAATAGGTATCTCGACATGCATACTGGGCATGGTGTTGCGTTTCTAGGCCATAGAAACCCACATATTGTTGAGGCACTTGTTAACCAATTGTGTAAAGTTGCAACTGCATCTACTTCATTTAGAGTTAGAGTTAGAGAGGAGATGCTAGAAGTTCTCACAAAAGTTGTGCCCACAAAATTTGAATACGTGTACCTTTTGAATAGTGGTAGTGAGGCTGTGGATTTTGCACTAAAGGTTTCGAGAGCTGTTAGCAATAGGAAGAAGATTGTGTACTTCACAAACTCCTTCCATGGTAGAACCTTTGGCGCCCTTTCCGTAACTTCAAACTTGAAGTACAGAAAAGGCGTCGAGCCTCTTCTTCCAGAGGTGCAACAGGCAAAGTACAATAGTGTTGAAGATGTTGATAGGGCTATTGATGATAACACTGCAGCAGTCATAGTTGAGCTAATCCAAGGTGAAGGAGGTGTGAACGTGGCGTCAAAGGAGTTCGCAAAAGCCCTTAGGGATATGACTTACAAAACTGGGGCTCTGCTAATAATTGACGAGATTCAGACAGGGTTTGGTAGAACAGGGACAACATGGCTCTTCGAGCAGTATGGCATTGTCCCCGACGTCCTTTTAGCAGGTAAGGCAATTGGTGGGGGATTTCCTGTTAGCGCAACATTCTTACCTCAAGAGGTTGTCTCTAGGATAGAGTCGGGACTCCATGGCTCAACGTATGGGGGGAATCCATTGGCTTGTGCAGCTGTTAAAGCAAGCACAGAGGTATTGCTTAGAGATTCTGTAGCTAAGCAGGCAATGGAGAAAGGACAATACTTAACCAACTTGCTGAGAATGAGGCTCAAAGATATGAGAATAGTGAGAGAGATTAGGGGTGCAGGGCTAATGATAGGCGTAGACTTGAGATTTGAACCAACTAAGGTAATAAAGTGCCTTCAGGATAACAAGGTGCTGGCACTAAAGGCTGGGGCCACTGTCTTGAGGCTATTGCCCCCCTACATGATGACCTTAAATGATGCTGATTACGCGGTGGAGATCATTGGAAGGTGTATTGAGGAATTTAGCAGAGGAAATGTTGCTTGAGCTTCTGAAAGCCTATAGCCCATCGGGTCACGAGGAGAAGGCTATTAAAATACTGCGTGAATACGTTTTGACCCTAGGTTTTGATGACGTGCACATAGATGGCGTAGGCAACCTCATCGCTGAAATAGGTTATGGTGATAGATCTATAGCACTAGTAGGTCATATTGATACAGTTCCTGGAGAACTACCAGTAGAGCTTAATAATGGCGTTGTTAGAGGTAGGGGAGCTGTAGATGCTAAAGGCCCTCTTGTAGCTATGTTTATAGGCGCTTCACTAGCTAAAAACCACATAAATTTGAGTAAACACAGAGTATACGTTATTGCTGCTGTAGGGGAAGAAGGGGATAGCAGAGGAGCTAAAGAGCTTGTCAAGAGAGGCTTCAAGCCCAACGGAATAATCATTGGTGAGCCTAGCAATAACTCCATAGTCTTAGGCTATAGGGGGAGCGCTAAGGTTAAGATAAGGTGCTTGTCAGCATCCAGCCACACTTCATCACCACCCCTCGAACCTACAGTATATGATAAGCTCATAGACCTCTGGATCAAGGTTAGGGAGAGGTACAGCACATTTAAGGCTGAGCTTACAACAGCTGCAATTCTCTCCATACAGTGTGGTGATAATACAGGGTATAGCGTTTACCCTAAGGAAGGGTCAATGCTCATAGACTTTAGGGTAGGCATAAACGACAGTGTAAAAAGTATTGAAGAGTACTTGAGTAACCTGGTTATGCAGTACAGCAAGTGTTACTATGATGTTATAGACTATACTCAGCCTATCAGAACTTCTGTAAACAGCACCATTGCGAGGGCCCTGACTAGAGCCATTATAATAGAGGGGGCAAGGCCTAGGTTTGTCTACAAGCTTGGAACAAGTGATATGAATCTTCTACACAACTGCTCAAGCAATATAGTGGCTTATGGTCCTGGGAAATCAGAGCTTTCACACACAGATAAAGAGGAGATAGCCGTAGAGGAGGTGCTCCAAGGAGCAAGGATATACAGAAGCACAATTGAAGAGTTCTTCAAATTGTTTCAGTAACTAAAGAAAGAGTTTTCACATCCCTAGGTAGAGTGAGAGGAGGTCTTTTCTCTCTAAAAGCCGCTTTGGCTCTCCCGTGAACTTTATTTCGCCACTTGCCAAGAGGTACACCTTATCAGAGATCTCTAGAGCTCTATGCGCATACTGCTCTACTAATAGGATTGTTATCCCCCTACTCTTTAATTCCACAACTTTTTCTAAAACTTTTTTAACCATTATTGGCGCTAGGTCTGTTGTAATTTCATCTAATAAGAGGAGCTTTGGACTCTTCATAAGTGCAAGCGCTATTGCAAGCATCCTCCTCTCGCCACCACTAAGCGTTCCAGCTCTCCTATTGGCTAGCTCTTTGAGTCTTGGAAAGAGCTCGTAGATCTCCTTAACTCTCTCAAAGAAGTACTCTTTAGTTAATCTACTCCCTGCAAGCCTTAGGTTTTCATGTACAGATAGGCTTGAGAATATGTTGTCCGTTTGCGGCACATAGCCTATGCCAAGAGATGTTATTTCATGTGGCTTTAAGCCTATTACATTCCTGTCATAAAATAGTATGGAGCCCTCGTATATATCTGCAAGACCGTAAATACTGTTGAGAAGTGTTGTTTTACCAGCCCCGTTAGGACCTACAACAGCCGTAACACTGCCCTCCTCAACCTCCACATTAACATTAAATAGCACCTTTATTTTGCCATACCCAGCACTAAGATTTGATACCCTAAGAACCTTCAAGGCTTAACCCAAGTACACCTCTGCTACCTTAGGGTTCTTAAGTATTTCATTTGGATTGCCCTCTGCAATAATCCTGCCTTTATCCATGACGTAAACCATGTCAGCATACTTTAGTGCAACATCAATTCTATGTTCTATAACTAGGAATGAAACATCCAACTCCTTTCTGATGCTCTGTAATTGCTCAAATATGTAAAAAGCGTAACGAGGATCAGTGCCTCCAATGGGCTCGTCTAGTGCTAGGAGCTTTGCTCCTGACGCAATGGACCTAGCAACTTCAAGCATCTTTAGTTGACCTGCACCGAGTTTGTATGCCTCCCAATCCCAGTAGTTCTCAAGACCTACGATCTTCAATATCCTAAATGCTTTTTCAATGTTCTCCTCCTCTTCCCTAGCCCAGCTCTTCTTAAGTAGTGCCCCAATAGGATCTTCCCCACGACTCCTCATAGCTACAAGCACATTATCTAAAACTGTGAGGCTTCTAAATGGCTGTGGAATTTGAAATGACCTAGCAAACCCAAGGCCGTAAACCTTATACGGAGGCCAACCAGTGATGTCTTTAGCCTCAAATATTATCCTACCTTCATCCGGCTTAAATACACCTGTACAAACATTAACAAAAGTTGTTTTACCAGCTCCGTTAGGGCCTATCAGGAGTGTTATAGATCTTCTGCTAACAGTTAGAGAAACCTTGTCTAACGCTACTACACCTCCAAATCTCTTTGTAAGGTTTTTAGTGATTAGTATAGTGCCGTTGAGTGTGCTGTTCATTGGTGATACCACCTTAAAGTGCCTTCTTACTACATTAGCTTTAATAAAAAGTATTTAAAAGGTTTAAAAAATTTTATTTCTTTACTATAATTCCTAGCATAATGTGGTTTACGAGACTAGCTGAACACCACTAGCTTGCCTCCTATGTAACCCCCAATCTCTTTCCATGTGTACTTATCTCCAACTTTTACAATAGTTGCAAATGTGTAGTCTGGTGTCGCTCTATCGCCATTTTCGTCGAGCTCAAAGTGCCCTGAAGCCCCTATAAAGCTCTTCAGTATTAGTGGAATAGCGTTCCTAATGGACTCGCCATCGTACTTACCCGTGTAGTCTATTGCTAGTGCTACAGCCCATATTGCATCATATGTAAAGTAAGCGTAGGGTATGGGTTCTTGCCCAAGCTTCTGAATAATTCTCTGCCTTACAGACTCTTTTAGCGGAGATTCCCCTGGTGCTGCCATGGTGTTCCAAAACTGTGTCTTTATGGAGAACTCAGCTAAGGTCTCGTCTTCGACAAGCTTACTTGTTCCATAGGTTCCGTCTGATCCCTGCCACTTTACTTCTGCTAGCACTGAGTACTTTACTGCCTCTGTAAGGATGCTTGCAATTTCCTCAAATGATATTGCTAGGACTCCGACCTTGTCCTTGCCATACTTATCTACATAGTCTTTAACTGCATCTGCTAGTCTTGCTACCTCCACAGAGAACTCTGATGCCTTAGGGTCATACCTTATACCATCTGCAAAACCACAGTTACCCCCTCCAGCACTACTGCATATCTTCATAAACTCTGTTTTTGTATAGTTTAATAAGCCATCGCCCCAGGTATCCCCTCTCCATAGGGGTACAACGTATCTCACTCCCCTTTCCCACAGGATGTGAGCTATTGCAATACCTTGATACTTGTCAGGAGGTGTAAATCTGTAGATAAAGTCGCCTGGTATTGCAAGCTCCATGGAGGTAGAGCTCTGTGATATTACCAGGATTTTGTTGGAATCAGCAAAGCTCTTGACGTTCTTGACCTCGCTACTAGCCATAGGGCCTATGACCACCTTTACGCCCCTTGCCGCTAAGTCCATCAACTTATTAAGTGCTTTAACAGGATCTACACCAGTGTCTTCAACAATGGGCTTTAACCTCCAAGGCTTTCCAAGTTGTTGAAGCCACGCATTCACGTCCTCAACAGCTAGCAGAAGAGCCTCCTTACATTGAGCGCCATAGGTAGCAAGATCTCCTGTTAAAGGTAGTAGTGCCCCTATAGGAATTTCACCTGAAGGTGCTGCGGCAACGCCTCCTACTACGACATACGCTGGAATGGGCATTGATGTAGTTACAGTTACTGTCGCTACTTGTTGTTGTGGTGCTTTGCCTGTATATGAATATGTTATGTATCCTGCAACATACCCCACTATAAGTGTTATTACGGCTAATGCTACTGCTATGACTGTTTTCATTTATTCCCACCCAAATCTATACACTTATTACCTTAACACTATCCGCATCAAGGGTTTAAATACTTTTATACTTTTTGAAGAGAACCTATATGGTTTTAACCTTCTAATATACTTCAACACCTCTTTAACATACATCATAAAAATTTAAATTGCGTCACAAAGTTAGCAACTATGTCGTCAAGCCAATGTATAGATGGCAAAACTCTATGTATACCTGAAATGATGAAGGTGTATTAAGAATGTTGGTAATAGTATTAACATCTCTAGCTTACGCCTCTACACTAGCTATAGGCTGTGCCGCAATAACACTGCTATACACTTCTACACGTGTTTTCAATTTTGCTCATGCATCAATGGTTAGCTGGGGCTTTTACCTAACGTACATATTTTACAGGTTAACACGCTTCTCACCATACCTGTTCATGCCTCTTGCAACACTCATTGTTGGGCTTTATGGTGTTGCTGTATATCTATTAGTCATAAGGAGGCTTATTCACGCCAAAGCTTCGGAAATAACCTTGATGATGGTTACACTAGGTGTTGACTTCATGCTCTTCGCTTTCCTAAATATCCTAATAGACTTCTTCTATTACAACTTTAGGTGGGATATAAAGACTGTGAATATAGTGTTAAGAGATCCAACACTAATGAGTATTGCGGATACAGACATTAAGGCTATTTATGTTGTCGCCCCTGTTGTAGCACTACTCCTCCTTCTCTTAATGCACATGTTTTTAACTAAGACAAATACTGGAATAGCTATGAGAGCGTCCATAGAGAACCCTACACTCTCATCAATTCTTGGCATAGATGTGGACAGAGTATACATACTGGCCTGGTTCATTGGGGGGCTATTTGCAGGTCTTTCAGGTGGCCTCTTAACAATGCTAATGCAAGGTTCAAGCACTATAGGCTCCGACATCATTGTAATGTACTTTGCTGGATCTATTGTAGGAGGGCTGCAGAGCATTTTAGGTGGACTGTTTGGAGGACTCCTTGTTGGTTTAAGCGAAAGGCTCTTATCATACTCTCTCTCAAGTATCTTCCCCTGGATATACTCCTATAGATTCGTAATTCCATTGTCAATGCTTATAGCAACACTAGTCATCTACCCCAGAGGATTAGCCCGATTGGTGGAGAGAAGATGATTGAAGGAGGCCTTTTCTACATCTTAGTTAATGTTGTGTTCAATATAGGCATATACCTTATTCTCTCCCTAAGCCTAAACATAGAGACAGGCTTTACAAACATTCCACAATTTGGAAGACTTACGGCAGCACTTGTGGGCTCCATTGCTGTAGGCGGAGTCATAGGGAGAGCTGCAGCTATGCTCGCAGGTCAGCCCACAGGTGAGGAGTTTATAAAAGCAAATGCGCATGTCATATCGGAGGTGAACAGCTACCTTTCTATAAACCCACATGCATCAATACTACTACTTATCCTTGCCCTTATCACCTCTGTACTACTTGGTGCTCTCATAGGCCTCTTAACAGCCTTACCTGCACTACGCCTCAAGGAGGCTTACCTAGGTATAACACTGCTCTCCTTTGGCGAGATCCTCAGAACCTTTACCTACAACTATGAGCCACTCATAGGGGGGACTCTCGGGGTCTTAACACCAGCATTTCTAGGATTTGCAACAGAGTTTGAAACAGTAGCTCTACTGCTATTTGTCATTCTCATGGCTGTCTCATGCTTTGCTATAGCAGAGCGCATAAGCAAATCACCTCTGGGTAGGGTTATGAGAGCTGTAAGGGATTCAGAGCTAGCTATCCAGGTATATGGTAGGAGCTCTATGCGCGTCAAGATCTATGCAATTGTAATAGGCTCTGCGATGGCCGCCCTAGCAGGAGCCCTCTACACAATATTTACGAAAACCTCAAGAGCTGATGTATTTACCAGGTATAGCTGGACATTCCTTCCGTGGGCTTACATAATGCTTGGAGGTGTAGGGAATAACCTTGGTGTCACACTAGCTGTCATAATAATGTCTATTGCTAGAAGCATGATCTCTATCTACAAGCACGAGATCTCAGGCCACCTCTTTAACATAGATGCTACGTGGCTTGAGTACATACTGATGGGACTTGTGATAATCCTGATAACGATGTTTAGACCTCAGGGAATGATGCCAGAGAGGCCTGCTTTCACCTTGTCAAGGGGTAGGATCGAGGAGGTTAGGAAGAGGGTTTTAGGAGAGAGAGCATCTTCTTAGCCCCCTCTATGTGCCTCATAATTATGCCAAATGCCTTCTCTAAATCGCTTTTAGAGACTATTATTATTGTATCTGTATAGCACGATTCTATGTGCACAATATTTACGCTGTTTTGGGAAAGCACATTTGCTATGTATGCAAGAACCCCTGGCACCTTCATTATCTCCTCTGGGCTCACAATAACTATTGCTGCTTGCTCTCTCTGCACATCTATAACATCCTCTCTCCTTATGCTCTTTAAAAGCTCCTCTGCAGAATCCCTATCAACAACAATCGTTGTTGCCACCACACTTTGCATAACCGCTACAAACCTTGCTCTTGGCACTACCTTTGTTAAGAGCTGTGCTATGTAGTTAATGGCACCGCTCCTTACAACTATTATCGTTATGTCTGTTCTCAACTCTACAGAAGACCTGGCTATGACATCTAAAACCTCCCTCCTAACGCTCCTCTCTTCACCAACTCTGCTAGAAGACCTCAACAACGCCACTTTTATCGTGTCTACAGAGACCTCCTTACCCAGTATCTGTGAGACCATTGGTTGTAGAGCTTTTGCAAGCTTACGGTAATTCACAATACCTCTGGCTATACACTGCCTAAGAGCTGGGTCTCCCGACACAACTTCAACAACTACTTGCGAAATTGATGACATCTTCTGTACCACTTGTAACAGAGGCGCGTGCCTTCTGTTATAAATGTTTCAGTAACTGGAAAAGCGTGTTCCAGTAAAGAGCTTTAAAAAAGGCTGAGCCTATATGAAGGTCGTTTTAGCGTATTCAGGAGGTTTAGACACATCTACAATACTAGTGCTGCTTAAAAAGAAGTATAATGCAGAAGTAGTTACGGTAACTGTTGATATTGGTCAAGAGGAGGAGCTAAAGGGTGTCGAGGAAAGGGCTTACGAGCTTGGAGCCTCGAAGCACTACACCATTGATGCTAAGAGGGAGTTTGTAGAAGAGTACGTGTTTAAGGCTATCAAGGCTAACGCTCTTTACGAAGGTAAATACCCACTTGGCACAGCACTTGCAAGACCTCTCATAGCTAAGAAGATTGCTGAAATAGCTATTCAGGAAGGTGCTGACGCTGTTGCGCACGGCTGTACAGGTAAAGGAAATGACCAGGTGAGGTTTGATTTAACACTCAAAGCCTTTCTTAAACCTGGTATAAAGATAATGGCACTTGTTAGAGAATTCAAGCTCACTAGAAGCATGAATATAAAGATTCTAAGTGAGTATGGCTATAAGGTTCCCGAGGTTCACAAAAAGTACAGCGTTGACGAGAATCTGTGGTCTAGAAGCATAGAGGGGGGAGAGCTCGACGACCCTCTTGCAGAGCCGAGTAAGGATGTGTTCGCCTGGACTGTGCCACCAGAAAAAGCTCCTGATACACCATACTACCTATCTATAGAGTTTGAGGGTGGGGTGCCAAGAAAGGTAAATGACGAGAAAATAGACCCAGTGCTAATGATTAAGAAGCTTAATGCCGTCTTAGGACTGCATGGCTTTGGAAGAGTTGACCTCATTGAGAGCAGGGTCATGGGCTTAAAGAGTAGAGAGGTCTATGAGGCTCCAGCAGCTCTAGCCCTTATTGAAGCGCATCAAGATCTTGAGAGAATGGTCCTCACGCCAAAGGAGTTGAGGTTTAAGAGATATGTTGATGAAATGTGGTCAGACCTAGTTTATCAAGGACTGTGGGTAGACCCTATGAGGGGGCACCTAGAGAACGTTATAAACTCTATGAATAGATACGTAACAGGTGTTGTAAGACTCAAGGTGTTTAAAGGTAGCTTAATAGTTGTCGGAAGGAATAGCCCCTACTCTCTATACTCTAGAGAGCTCATAGACTATAACGTTGGCTGGTATCCTTCAGATGAAGAAGCCAGGGGCTTCATAACAGTCCATGGTCTCTACGCTTTGACAGCCCTGAAGGTAAGGCAACAAAACCAGCTTTGAGATGTGGGTTGAGATGTGCAATGACTCTTAGGTATAGGATATACTTAGGCAACTCAAAGGATTTTATTGAGAGCTACTTCTCAAGTCTTGAAGGGGATAAGGTGCTAGCTAAGTACGCTGCAGCAGTTATGCTAGCGCATGTCAAGGCCTTGCTAGACCAAGGAGTCATGCCTAAGGAGCACAGTAAGGATATTCTAAATGCTCTTGTAGAGATAGTGAAAACTGAGGGAGGTACCCTATACAGATGGGTTGCCGAAGGGAAGTACCGCTTTGAGGATGTTTTTGAGGCTCTAGAAGCGTACCTACACGATGTTGCTAGTATTGGCGCAGGCTATATTGCTATTGGGAGAAGTAGGAATGACCATATAGCAACTGTTCTAAGGCTTTTCACGAGGGATAAAGTCATCGAGGTTATGCAGAAATTATTAGAATTGAGAAGAGTACTCTTAGACAAAGCTACAGAATTCAGAAGTAACTTAATGCCCTATTTCACCCATGGTCAAATCGCTCAGTGCGGCTCGGCATCAATATACTTCGCTTCTTATGAGCAAATCTTTTCAAATATTTGGAGACTTCTTGCTCAAGGTCTTGAGATGCTGAGTGAAAACCCACTTGGATCTGGTGCAGCTAGTGGCTCAGTGCTGAATCTCAATAGGAGTTACATTGCTAAGATGCTGTGCCTTAGTGATGCATTGACTCCTCCCTACTACTCCACAGGCTCAAGACTTTTTGCACTGTACTATCTAAACACCCTTTCACTCCTAATGCTTGAGGTAAGTAGGTTTGCTGAAGATATGATTATGCTCAGCAACCTTATACCAAACTCTGTAAACCCACCCGTAGAGCACATAGCAACAAGCAGCATAATGCCTCATAAGAGAAACCTCGTGACCATGGAGATAGTAAGAGCGAATGCGTCTAAGGTGATGGGCTACGCCATGGCTTCTCAATCAATATACAAAGGGCTTCCCTATGGCTATAACCTAGACTTTCAAGAAATAAACGCCTTACTTAGGCAAGCATTTGATGTTGTTAACTCAACTCTCGATGTGCTGATAGACTTTGTGGCAAGGCTGTCTATAAATGGTGATGCTTTTCTAAAGTACATAGCTGATAAGCCTTGTTGGAGTAGTGAGTTAGTTGAGTACATAGCTATGACGAGTGGAAAGCCTGTGAGAGAGGTTTATCTGACTGTTGCAAAGCTATTTAAGAGTTGCAACTCAGTGGATGAAAAGTGCATTCTCAAAATACTCTCAGTTTTTGGCTTGAGCATTCAAGATGTTTGGAGTATTGTCAAGAGTAAGCCAGTTGAAGTTAGTGTAAAGAAGTTGCTAGAAGATGCTTGGATAAGACTTGAAAGAGATAGGAATGTCATTAAAAACGTTATTGACTTTGCTGAAAAGTGTACCGCAGAGCTTTTAAGTTATCCCAGCTAAGTGTGGCTGAGGGTTCGTGCCAGCAAAGCAATTGCCTCATCTCAAATGCGAATCAGGGTTAAGAGCTAGGCTACTGCTAGAGGATGGAGAAGCTATAGAGGGTTGCGGCTTCGGCGCTCAGGGCATTAGAGTAGGTGAGATTGTTTTCTCAACAGGTATGACGGGATATGCGGAGGCGTTAACAGACCCAAGCTATGCCGGACAGATATTGATCTGGACTCACCCCATGGTCGGCTGCTACGGCGTTCCCACAAAAACCCATAGTTACTGCGATATTCCACTAAACTACGAGTCTGATCATATTCAAGTTGATGGCTTTATTGTAACAGAGCTCCCACCACCTAATCACCATCTCAGCATCTATGATTTGAGTACTTGGCTTGCTAAAAGCAGTGTACCAGGCATGTACAAAGTTGATACTAGGGCCCTTGTTAAGAAGATTAGGGAGAGGGGTGTGATGATGGGTGCTTTGGCAGTATTTAATGAAAAAGAAGTTGTTGAGTGGAGTGTTCTAGAAAAAGAGTTGAGGTATGCTGAAAGATATGATTTGAAGGACTTCACACTCAAGGTGTCGCCAAAGACTACGGTAGTTCACGAACCCTTATCAAAACCTGTAGCAACTGTATCAGTGCTAGACTGTGGTTTAAAGTATGGGATTTTGAGGTGGCTTCTGAGGTATGGATTCAGAGTTGTTAGGTTTCCTTGCTGGGCTAAGGCAGATCAGCTACTAGATGGTTTTCAAGGTGTTGTAATAAGCAATGGGCCTGGAAACCCAGCCCTACTGGTGAACCAGATCAAGACTGTGAGAGAAGTCGTAGCCTCAGGTGTACCTGTACTTGGGATATGCCTTGGAATGCAGCTCTTATCCCTTGCATTTGGTGCAAGAGCATATAAGCTGAGGTACGGTCACAGGGGGCCTAATAAAGGTGTTATCGACGTGATCACAGGTAGAAGCTACATAACTACGCAAAACCATGGTTACGCTATTGATGAACAGAGCCTTAGTGATGCAGGGCTTGTGCTGTGGTTCAAGAACATTGATGATGGGTCTGTCGAAGGAGTGATGCATGTGAAGCTACCCGCCATAGCCACGCAGTTTCATCCAGAAGGTGGACCAGGACCCCATGACACGACATGGGTTTTTGAGCTCTTTAAAAAGCTGGTGCTGAATCATGGAAGTGGTTAAGAAAGTCCTTGTTATAGGCTCTGGCGCTATTAAAATTGCTGAAGCAGCTGAATTCGATTACAGTGGTAATCAAGCGCTTAAGGCGCTGAAGGAGGAGGGCATTGAAACGGTATTGATAAACCCAAATATAGCAACTATTCAAACTAGCTATAAGTTTGCTGACAAGGTCTACTTAGTGCCACTTAAACCACAGTTCGTGGCTAGGGTGATAGAGACTGAGAGACCAGATGGAATTATGATTGGGTTTGGTGGGCAAATAGCACTAAGCATTGGTGTGAGGTTGCACGACGATGGTGTATTGAGCAAATATGGAGTTAAGGTCTTGGGAACCCCCATAGAGGGTGTTAGGAGGGCTTTATCAAGATCCCTATTTAGAGACACCATGACTAAGCACGGCATACCAGTACCGCCGAGCAGTGCCACAACTTCAATAGATGAAGCTGTAGAGCTTGCAGAGAAAATGGGTTACCCAGTTATGGTTAGAGTGAGTTTTAATTTGGGGGGAGCTGGTAGTTTTATTGCGTGGAGGAGAGATGAGTTAGTGAAGAGGCTCAGAGCGGCTTTTGCTCAGTCTGAGATTGGTGAAGTGCTCGTCGAGAAGTACTTACACCACTGGAAGGAGATTGAGTTTGAGGTTGTTAGAGATGCCTATGACAATGTAGCTGCAATTGCGTGTCTTGAAAACCTAGACCCTATGGGTGTTCACACAGGCGAATCAATAGTAATTGCACCTTGCCAAACTCTTACAGATTTTGAGTATCAGCTCACAAGAAACCTTTCCATAAATACTGAAAGAGCTATTCTCTTGGTTGGAGAGGGCAACGTCCAAGTCGCCTTAAATCCTTGGAATGGTGAAGAGGCTTACGTCATTGAAACAAATCCGAGGATGTCGAGGAGTAGTGCTCTAGCTAGTAAGGCGACGGGGTACCCATTGGCATACATAGCGGCAAAGCTCGCTCTTGGCTACAGGCTATACGAGGTTTTGAATAAGGTTACGGGTAAGACATCTGCTTGTTTTGAGCCAAGTCTAGACTATGTTGTTATAAAGATCCCGCGGTGGGACTTAGATAAATTTCCCTATGTGGATAGGTCGCTAGGGACAGAGATGAAGAGCGTTGGAGAGGTTATGGCAATAGGAAGGACGTTCCTCGAAGCTCTGCAGAAGGCTCTGAGAATGCTTGACATAGGGGAACCAGGTTTAGTAGGTGGAAAGGTATATGAGGATGATACAATCTCACTTGACTATGTCTTGGATAGGATAAGACGAAGAGAGCCCTACTGGCCCATTTGGGTGGCAAAGGCTATAAAATATGGTGTTGATGTTGATACACTCTATGAAATGGTGGGTGTAGACAAACATTTCCTAAAGCAATTGAAGATTGTCGTGCAATTCTATGAAGATCTGAAGAGGCTCAGGAGGAGTATTGGTAGGGTAGATGAGGATCTACTTAAACAGCTCATTGCCGAGGGAAAGAGGCTTGGGTTCAGCGATGAGCAATTAGCAAGTGCTTTAGGTGTTGATGTAGACGAGGTTAGGAGGTTAAGAAAAGAGTTTGGTGTAGTACCCGTAGTTAAGCAGATAGACACCCTTGCTGCTGAATGGCCCGCTCAAACAAACTACCTTTACGTGACTTACCATGGCTGGGAGCATGATGTGAGTGCAGAAAGTGAAAAGCCTAAGATAGCTGTGCTTGGCGCTGGAGGTTTTAGAATTGGTGTAAGTGTTGAGTTTGACTGGAGCATCGTGACCTTTGCTGATGAGGCAAGAAAGCTGGGTTACGAGGTTATAGTTGTTAATTACAATCCTGAGACTGTTTCAACGGATTGGGATATGAATGAGAGGCTCTACTTCGATGAAATTACTGTTGAGAGGATTCTAGACATAGTTGAGTTTGAAAAACCAGTTGGAGTTGTCGCTTTTTTAGGTGGGCAGATCTCAAATAACATTGCGTGGGAGCTGGAGAAGAGGGGGGTTAGGCTACTGGGTACGGCTGGCTATAGTGTTCACAGAGCTGAAAACAGGGCTTTGTTTAGCAAGCTACTAGATGAGCTTGGGATAAGGCAGCCTCCGTGGATAGAGGCATCAAATATTAGTGAGGTTTTGAAATTCGCTGAGGAAGTGGGGTTCCCCGTTCTCGTAAGACCAAGCTATGTGCTTAGCGGTTCCGCTATGAATATTGCGCGAAGCAGAAAGGAGCTCCTGGATTACATAACAAAAGCTGCCAAAATATCGCCAAAGTACCCTGTAGTTGTATCAAAGTTTATTGATGGTGCAATAGAGTTTGAGGTAGATGCTGTGGGAGACGGCAAAACAGCTATAGGAACAGTTATTGAGCATGTTGAGTACGCAGGGGTGCACAGCGGTGATGCAACTATGTCTATACCATTTAGAACACTTCCTAATGATGTCATTAAAAAAGCTTGCGAAGCGGCTATGAGGTTAAATGAGGTCTTAGAGATTAAAGGCCCTTACAACTTGCAAATGCTTTACAAAGATGGCACTGTATACGTTATTGAACTTAACCTCAGGGCCAGTAGATCAATGCCATTTACCAGCAAAGTCACAGGATACAACCTGATGAAGGCGGCTGCAGAGACTTCACTTGCAGGCAAATTGTATAGTGCACCATTTGAAAACAAGTTTAACCTATTGTTGCCGAAGTGGTTTGGTGTTAAGTCCCCTCAATTCTCATGGGCTAGGCTTAGAGGGGCTTACCCATTTCTAGGGCCTGAAATGAGGAGCGTAGGCGAGGTTGCGACTCTCGCAAACTCATTTGAAGAGGCGCTAGTATTGAGCTGGCTTAGCGTCTCTGGGAACAAGCTACCGTCTAAAAATAACTACATACTCATTTACAACCCACTGCAAAAGGAGATAGATGAACTAAATGAGGCGACCCGTGCCCTTGCCGATGCTGGTTACAAAGTTATTACAGTAGATGGTATGCCTGTTAAGGGTGCGGAGGTGCTTTCTGAGACTAAGGTTGTTGAAAACCTCGTGAATAATAGAGTGGATATGGTCATTACCACGGGCTATGCACCAGAAAAGGACTATAGAATTAGGCGGTATAGCGCAGACTTAGTAGTACCACTGGTTTTGGATCACAGATTAGGGTTAGAGCTGGCTAAAGCCTTACCGAAGTTTAATGCAAATAGTATTAGTGTTAGAGATATGAAGGAGTTCTGGAGGGATATAGCTAGCATAACTATAGCCATTTAAAGGCTCCTTGGAGAGCTTTCCCCAAATCTACATAGAGTTCAATTGCGTTTCTATACCTATCCTCCTTCTTTAAGCTAAGGCCTTTGAACAGTATTAGCATGATGTTCTTGGGTATGTCCCGAAGCGATGTCGCAATGTACTTTTCATCTAGCTTTGCAACATCACTAGACATTTTCTGAAGCACTTCCCCAAGCTTTTCCCTAGAATGGCTAGCAATAGTTTCCGACACTTTTTCAGCAAATATTCTGAGATCCTGCTCTTCCTCACTTAATGGTGGAAGCGGCAATCCCAAGTTGTATAAGTTATTTAGAAGCAGGGTGTTTAAATAGAGTCTGTGTTTAGGAATGCTTGATGTAAGGGTGTATATAATTGTCATAGCTATGCTGTACACGTCATAATCGTAATCCCCAAAACCAGTAATTATTGCTAGCGGATCTGCATAGGCTGGGGTAACTCTCCTAAGCTCCCAGCCACGCCCAGGTATGTTTAAAGACCCCGAGAAGTCGTTGATCTTTACTGTATATCCAAAGGGTTCTGTGGAGTCACCAAATAGTATTACGTTCCTAGGCTTTATGTCAAGGTGGGGTATGGCAACGCTATGCGTTAGTGCAACAGCTCCCGTAATATGGTAGAATATGTACATACCCTCCTCATAGCTCACTCTTCTCCCCTCCTTTACATAGCTTTCCAGATCCCCTAAGCTCCCATATTCTTCTACAACTGCTGGAGGACTTGTAATGTACTTCGTAATGCTAGCTCCATTACTTGGGACGATTATCGCTATGGGTAGCACAATGTTCTTTCTAAACTTTATAAGCCTCTCTGCCAACCTCTCGTTAAGCCCTCTTACGCTAAGCAACATCTCCAGATCTTTTTGCATTACAGAGAGAGCGAGAAATGCTTGTGCATACCCCCTCAGATAGTCCATGTGCCTCCCTGCTAATACAACATCCTCTCTCACAATCTTTAAGACATGCTGTGTACCCATAGCAGTATTCCTAGCTTTAAAGACGTACATGTAAGCCCCTTTATCGGATAACACGCTATCTACTGCATAACCGTAAACCCCTTTATTCATCCAAATAGCAATAAAGTCCTTCACAGCTTTTGAATAGCAGTCCCTCAACCTATTGACAAGTTCTACACCTAAATTTTCAACTCCTATCTCCTCTATAACCACCTTAATAACATTATCTCCTTTAAGCGCCTTCTCCAATTCCTCAAACGCCTTAAGACCTGCTAACTCCACCTTTTCTCCAACTTCTTTTGAGGCAGCAACAATAACATCTCTTACTGTAAGAACACGCAAAACATACTTATCACCTACTGTTATTCGCACATAGCATACCCTGTCTTCACTACACAAATCAAACTTGCTAATTATATTGTCATGTAGTTTATTCGCAACCCCCACAGAATACGCAATGGTCTTCCTGTTCTTAGATAAGAGAAGCTGGGCTAAGACCTCTGGATTACCAAGTAGAAGCGTGCTCAGCTCATCAACTTCTCTACATAGCCTTAAAACCATGAATACCTCATCTTATATAGTGTACGTAAATAAAAATATAAACATTTCCCTTTATCGATATCCAAATCCTCATTACTTCACGACTATTACTGTCAGGCCTAGTATCACCTCCGCCCCCGGCTTGACCTCTACGGCCCCCCTTCCCCTTATATCCTCGCCGTTGATGTAAGTGCCGTTCCTGCTCCCCAGGTCCTCCACATACCACTTCCCATCCCTATAGAAGAGCCTCGCGTGCTTTCTAGATACGTAGGGGTCTGGCAAAACTACTTGGCACGCTGGGTCCCTCCCTATTATGTACTCTCCCTCCTTCAGCTTTAGAGTTGCTGGCGAGCTGAACACGCTCTTTATCGTGATCTCGATCACGAGCTCCTCACCCTACCCCAGCTTTCCTGAGAGGATTTTTGCTATCAGCGCTAGTAAGGCTTTCGCCGCTTCTCCGCTCACCCCCTCTCTCTCCACCCTCTCCCTCAGGTCTATAGTCCTGCTGTAGAGCTCTTTAAGCTCTAGCGAGGCTGTGGAGTTCGCAATCTCGCTAACAAGCTTTTCCAAGTCCCTCACCCCGCGCTTCTGCAGAGAGTCCATTAGGATCCTAGCGGCCTTCACCAGGCTGACCTCCTGGAACAGCCTCTCGTCCACCGCCACGGGCGGGGCAGTGGACTTGTCCACAACGGCTACGGAGAGTGTTGCCCTCTGCTCTCGCTCCTCCCCATCTCTATCAGCGTACCTAACGGTGACGTTAGCCACGTGCTTAAGCCCCCTCGGCAGGCCCTCAGCAACAACAAGCTCGCCAAACACAGTAACCCTCTCGCCGTGGTACACAGGGCCCAGGTCCACGACCACGCTATCGCCATCATAGTAAGCCTCGTGAGTATGCACCTTCACCGCGACCCCCGGTATGTGCTTTACAAAGAGCCTCACATTCCTCGCGGCAACGGCTTTGCGGGAAACTACAAAGGTTTTGAACACCTCGGGCATCTGCAGGACATCTGATAGGTGCTCGTACTCCCCCCTAATCCTCTTTGAGATCTCGAACAGCAGCTGCTCATCGTACTCCCCACCAACGCCTATCACAAGCCCTGTGGACACCACCTCGCCTAGCTTAGACGCCATCTCCAGGATCCTGCCCCTGTCCCTCACCCCGACAGTGGGCATACCGTCTGTCACCAGAATGACCTTCACATCGCTACCACTATCCCTAGCACCCACCGCATCTCTGTACAGCACCTGGAGAACTCTGTAAATGTCTGTCCCGCCCCCCAGCTTGACGTCCATAATGGCCCTGCGCACCTCAAGACTGCTAGTAGAGCCGTTGAACTCCGCCACCTTCTTGACGTCTGCCTTAAAGCTGTAGACAGAGACTGTGTCGCTCGGCGCCACCAAGTCGATGAGCGAGAGAATGCTGTACTTGCCAACAAAGAACTTGGCCCCGTCCATAGACCAGCTGGAGTCCAGCGCTATTAAGTAGCGAGAAGGGCCTGGCGAGGGAGAGTACCCGTGTAGAATCACGGCAAAGGGCACAACGCTAACCTCGTTCTCATAGACGCAGGGCTTAGCCAACTTAAGCTTAAAGTCAAGCACCACCACCACACCACCTATATACTTTACTACTACGCAAAGGCTTTTATCTCTATATCTCTTACAGAGTCAACTCTAAAACTTCAATCATCAGCGAAGTGATACAGAAGAGTGTTTCATAGTGGTGCTAAGCCATTTGTAGCTTGCGAAGTGGCTACACCTTGACATGCTTCTTAGCGATGTACTTCTGTATCAGGTGCTCGAATGCTTTTGCAACGTCTATTATAAGGAAGAATAGTACTATTAACGCTACTGCTGTAACCATGTAGTTTCCTAAGTCCCTCAATTCCTCCTCCACATTTCCTAGCGACATTGCGTAGTTTAGGGGGTAGGCGGATAATATTATAGCTATGAGTAGCAGTGCTCTCTTCACGAGTTTTGCGTATACTGATGGTGTAACCCATATTCTCTCAATAACGCTATCCTTTAGCACTTTGAAGAGCTCTGCAAGCCTTTTTAAGACATTGTATGCTAGGTACACAATCAATGCTATTTCGACAGTTGCTATGGCTTGCCAAACCAGTGCATAAATGCTAGAGAGCTCTACCTTTGCGTAATAAGAGGTTTTGCCTAAAGCAATGTCTACAAGGTAAAGCAGAATTATGAGTGGTATTGCGTAAGTTATTATTTCTTCTAAGAGCACTGTATATGCCCTAGCGGGTCTAGGGGTGATAGAGAGTGGCTTTGGCCTTACGAAGAACTTTGCCTCAGCTAAACCACCTTTTCCTAAGCTATGTAGCAGTGCTCTTATAGTAAAGAACCAGGTAGCTATAGCAATGTAGATAAAAGCCAAAGTGTAGGCTTTGAGTAGTGTTGCTATAGTAGCAACAAGTATTCTAACATCTCTTGTGGCCCATGGGAAGGAGTTGCGGAGTTTTGCTAGGTACTCCCTATCCTCAAGAGCATTGCTGACATAGCTTACGTAAATGGACCCAGAGATGGCTAATGCAAACACTACTGTGTGTAGCAATGTTTGCTGAAAAGAGGCGTTTACTACGAGTAGCTGGTGAAACATTGCAGTGAGTAGCATTACATCAACAACTCTATCAAGTGTTGTATCTAATAGAGCGCCAAAGCGTGTCTGAGCTCTGTATAAGCGTGCAAGCTCTCCGTCAACCCCATCTAGAATTGATGAAAGGACAGCCAGCAGAGCTCCATAAGCTTCGTAACCCATGAATATTAGCACGGAGGCTAACATGCCTATCGCAAATACTGCAAGTGTTACGATATTTGGGTTCATGAATATCCTCGACTTGTACAATGCAATGCTAACTAACGTAGATATCCTTCTGTTAATATACCTGGACACAATTCCATCAGTTTCCTTTACCAGGTTTCTCGCCAAGATCCTCCAATAGAGCTTCCTCGCTCTCTCAATATCCTCAACTGTGTCCACATCTTGCCAAAGAAGCCCAGAAACGTCTACATAGCCAACGACGCCAACCTTTGCTAGCGTATTCACTAGGTCTGCTAGCGAGGCCTTTCTACTCTTCTTATTAACAACCATTTCTATGTAACTGTACAGATCCTTTGATATGAAGAAAACGCCTGTGTCAATGCCACTATATGGAGGTATGTCCTTACCAGATAAAACTACGCTATGCCCGTCAACAACTATCTTCAACCCCTCTACAGCGTCTCTACCTCTAATAAGCCTGTCGAGACATAGATATAGCTTTGAACTACTCCCCGTAGCTACTTTAACAAGCTTCTTAACGATATTAACTTCATAAATGTGGTCCGACATTGTTAAGAGGATATCGTCTTCCACACCCTGTTCCTTCAATGCGCTTAATGCTTGGTAAAGCGTCCATAGATTCCCATCATCCTCAGCTACGTCGACTACCAGAACCCTTACATCATTTCTCCCACTAAAGAATGACTCGAACTCTCTTCTCGTCGCCACATATATACCTGTAACCCCCACCTCCTTTAGAACGGCTACTATGTAATCAAAGATTGTGACACCAGGTTCAAGTTCTATCAACGTTTTAGGCTTTTCAATAGTATAAGGTCTTAGTCTCGTGCCATAACCAGCGGCAAGAACGATAGCAATCACAATACCTACCTCACTAACATTGTACTACGGTAATTTAAATCCTTATCACACTATCAAGTGCCCTCATCACTAGTTCACAATCGAAATACTTTTAATTTGCCAAAAGCCGTTTACTTATTGAGTATGGTGTGGAAATGTGAAAGATGTTGAGAGATTTGATGTTGTGGTTATTGGTGGGGGTGTAGCAGGTTTTTCAGCAGCTCTTTACGTTGCTAGGCAGGGTCTTAGGGTGTGTGTTGTTACTACTGATATTGGTGGTCAGCTCTCGTATGCCAGCTTAATAGAGAATTATCCTGGCTTTGACGCAGCTCCTGGAATAAACCTTGTGTTGAAGATTCAGCAGCAAGCTGCGTCCTTTGGTACTGAAGTATTTATTGGTGAGGTTGAGCACATTGAGAAAAAAGGCGAGGTATTTGTTGTTAAAACGAGGAGTGGCGTGGTTTTTGAGGCACTAGCCATAATTGCAGCTTGCGGTAAGGCTCCTAGGAGGCTTGGAGTTGATGAAGAGGAGAAGTATGTTGGCAAGGGGTTAAGCTACTGCGTGATATGCGATGCAGCGTTGTTTAAGGGTAAGAAAGTGGCGTTGGTAAGTTTTGGAGAGAGGGGTATTGAGAGCCTCAATATCCTGTCGCCTTTGGCAAATGAGGTTATTTACATAGTTCCTTACCAGGGTGACCCCAGCATGAGGCAAGCCAAGTTGTACAGCAATGTTAAGATCTTTGAGGGCTGTAGAGTGACTAAGCTATTTGGCGAGAAAAAGCTGGAGAAGGTATTTGTGAAGTGCAATGATGAAAAGGAGTTTGAGGTTGAGGTTGCTGCACTTTTTGTTGAAATGGGCTTTGAGACTAGGGTAGATTTCCTAAAACGCCTTGCAGACTTCAATGAAAAAGGCGAGATTGTTGTAAACGAGTTGGGGGAAACGAGAACCCTCGGCCTTTTTGCTGCTGGAGATTTAGCGTCAAACACACCATACAAGCAGGCTATAATAGCAGCTGCCTCTGGAGTCATAGCAGCCCTCTCAGCCATAAACTATGTTAGTAAAGTCAAGGGTTTGAGGAGGGAGGTGAGAGCTGATTGGGAGAAAAAGCTTGCAGGGGTAGGTACAGGAAGAAGATTTAGGCTCTAGCACCTAGTCTACGTAAAGAAGCTCTAGTACTTTAAGAAGCTTTTTGTAGTGCGGCTGCCCTAATGCTGTAGGTTGCGTCACATAGCCGTAAACAAGCTTAGACCCCAGTAATGCAAAGGCTATTCGCTCTACTTCGTCAACACCTATAGGCATTACTGCAATGTTCTCTCCTAACTCTAGTAATGAAGCGAGAAATGCTTTGTAGCCCTTGAAGGGCCTCAGCGCTACCTTGACTGCAAACGCTTTGTCCATGTACTTAGAAACTGCTGCTACTACCTCATCTAGAGATGGCCTTTCGTTTAATATGTGGATGGAAACTATAGCACCATCATATTCAACGCTATACTTCTCAGCAAACCTCAATTCAATATCGTAAAGCAGGCCTAGAGACCTCCACATATCAATTAACCTCTTTTTTGCACTTGGTTCAAACCCCCTGTGCCCACCTTCATCAAGTTCCCTCAAAGTCATGATGATGCGCTTGCCCTTCATTTCCTCATAGTCTAGCTTCAAGGGGTCTTCATGGTAGTCTAGTCTTAACTCAACGTAATCTGCATCTGCTATGCTAAGTGCGACATGCAAATCATTATTGTTTCTTATTGGCACTGAGGCAACTACATAGGGGCGCCTCCTTAACACCCCTAACACCTCATGGATCTACACATGAGTTAAGGAAACCCTTGCATTAATCTTTAATAGGTCTGCCCAAAAGGATGGATTGCTCTTATTCACGCACTCTGCCTTATCCACTTCCCCACCAACCCTGGTTGCCAGTACTGCTGCTAACATCGCCACTCTGTGGTCATCAGGGCAAGTAATGTTAGTGCTCTTCAAGTTCCCACCAACAATGTGTATGTTGTTACCATCAAACCAGCTCACAACTCCAAATTTACGTAGTACTGTAACTAATGTTTCGACTCTATCACTTTCCTTAATTCTGAGCCTCCTAGCATTCTCTATAACGGTGTCGCCTTGCGCTACTGAGGCTAGGGCTGCTACTGAAGGTGCTAAGTCAGGATCCTGGTCCACATCAATACTAATTGCTTTGTACTCCTCAGCAGCCTTAGCTCTCCACACACCATCCTCATACATGGTGTACGCTCCCATATCCCTATAGGCATTGACAATAATATGAGGGTTATAGGGCTGCCCTGATCTTGGCAATCCATAGACCTCTATTTCACCTCCTGTGAGAAGAGCTGCTGCAACATAGAATGAAGCTAGCAAAAAGTCTCCTGGAACCTTCGTAGTGATGCTCTTCAAATCCTTTGGAGTGTCAATGTCTATTCTGTTCTCGTAGATCTTCACCTTAACACCGGCTTCGCTCAAAACTTGAGCTGTTAAGTAGACATAGTTCTTAGAGGGGATCGGCGACTTCAGTAATATCGTGCCTCCTCCGCTGAGTGCAAAAGCATACATAAACCCTGAGACATACTGACTGCTTTCACCACCCCCTATCTCGATAACACTATCCCTCAGCCTTCCCTCCATCACAAGCGGTGGTGCCGTACTTGAGAACCTTATTCCTCGGCTCGAAAGCACACTAATAAGAGTCTCTATAGGTCTCCTTCGCAACGTCTCACCAACATCAATGCGGAGCCTCCCACCCACAACAGCTACTATAGGTATTAGCATTCTCAATACTGTTGCAGAAGCCCTTATGAACACACTGCTACTCCGCAGTGATAGCTCTGCAGGTTTGAGAAACCTTGCACCCTCCTGCTTTACACCAAACACTGCCACAGCATTCATAGCGTCGATAACGTCCTCTGACTCTACAAGGTCGAAGAGCTCTACATTTGTCATGAGGGAGGAGAATACGTACCTAATTGCGAGGCTCTTGGATTGAGGGGCTTGTATGCGTCCCCAAATTCTCGATGGCTCTACTAGAGCTTTCAAACACCTTCACCTAGCCTAGTAAACCTTGCCAACAACACCTTTCCATGTCTTGAAAAAAGCTCTATGAATGGCCCCTCATCACCTCTCCTACACACTGCAAAGAGGGCGGGTCCATTACCTGAAACGCCTGCTGCGAGTGCCCCAAGCTTAAGTGCTTTCATAACTACCCCCTCTAATCTGTTATAGAGAATTCTTGCAATAGCTATTCCGTTTAACGTCATAGCACCGTAGATGTCTCCTTGAAGTGCTCGGTCAAATACAGATTGAAAGAAGCTACCATACCTCCTCATCTCATTAATGTCTATCCTAGGTCTAACAACATTACTGGGTATCAGTATCACAACACTAGAATCTTCATTAATATCGCATACCCTGAACACCTTCATGTTGTTGTTATCTGTAAATGCTATTCCGCCATAGTAAGCTGCAGTAGCATCGTCCAGAGCCCCTGTAAACGATACCCCAGCTAGCTTTGAGAGTTCTGCTGCTAACTGTGGTATGCTTGGCTCATATATCCCATATCTCTGTGTAAGTGCTTTAATAAGGGCAATGGCAACCGCACTACTACTCTTCAACCCGCTTGAGGGGGGGACCTGAGATGAGATTTTTACACAAGGTTTCGCAATGCCATACCTTAACTTAAAGTAGCTTAGTATGGCCTGGACGAGGGAGGGCAATGGCCTGTCCTCACATTCGCTAGGCTCTTTAACGATATTGGCAAGTACCTTTAGATTGATTGCAGCTGTTGCTCCAAGCCCAGATGGAAGAGCATTAACTATTGATACCCCAGCCCACGCAGACATTCCTCTTATACCCCTCCCACCTCTTAGTCAAAACCTCAACATCTTTTTGAGATAGCCTTGTCGTTGGTACGAGCCCTGCTCTCATAGCGTGATCTACTAACACTATCGCTGTCATTGCCTCTACTACAGACACTCCTCTTAAACCTATGCAGGGATCGTGCCTACCCCTAATAGTGATTTCCATTTCTTTCAACGTTCTCAGGTCAACTGTTCTAACAGGCTTTCTTATAGAGCTCGTTGGCTTGAATGCAACGCGAAAGAGCAGAGGCTCACCGGTAGTTATTCCTCCCAGAACCCCGCCATAGAAGTTGTGTTTCCAGCGAATCTCCCCATTCTCAACTGTAAGCTCATCTAACACCTCACTACCTCTCTTTTGTGTAGCTTTGAACCCCAGCCCCATTTCAAATCCTACAACACCAGGTATTGATAGCATTGCCTTTGCTAGGTCAGCTTTGATTTTATCAAAAACTGGTTCCCCCAATCCCCTGGGAACTAAAATGCTAATAGCCCTAACTACAGCTCCTAAGCTATCGCCTTCCTCTACAACACGTTTGAGTAGCACTTGAAATCTATGGTCGTACTCTTTTTTGCAAGCCCTTGTAGCTAGGCACCGTGATGCCAAGGCGTCTTCAAAACTAATATCACCTTCTACTGCCTCTCCGCCAATAGACTCTACACATGCCGCAATCTTAGTGCCTATGAGCATTAGAAGTTTTTTTGCAACAGCGCCTGCTGCAACTCTTGCTACAGTTTCTCTACCACTTGCTCTACCACCACCCCTATAATCCCAGTTTTCAAATCCGTATCTAAATATGTAAGCCATATCAGCGTGGTTTGGCCTTGGAGTAAACTTCAACTCTTCATAGTAATCCGATACCACATCCTTATTCTCTATCAATATAGCTATAGGCCCCCCCGTTGTCCTTCCGTTGAATACCCCACTGAGTATCTTAGCCTTATCCTCTTCTCTCCTAGGTGAGGTATAGGGTGAGCCAGGTTTGCGAAACTGTAGCTCAAAGTCTATATCCTCTTCTGTAAGTGGAAGACCAGCTGGTACACCATCTATAACTACCCCAACTACCGGCCCATGACTTTCACCAAAAGTCGTTACTGTAAATACTTTACCAAATGAGTTGCCTGGCATAGAGGTACCTCACAACCTCTTCCTCAGGGAAGTCTATTCCCAACCAAATTTTCTGAGCCTCAACTGCTTGTGCAACCAAGATTTCAAGGCCATTTATCACATTCACTCTCATTGTCATCGCTCTTTTCACAAGCGATGTCTCTACGGGCCTGTAAACCAATTCTATAACTAGCTTAGCATTTTCAACACAGTTATCTGGAATAAAGTCAGGGTTGGGAGTGGCATTTGCAACTATCAATTCTCTAGTGTCACAGGTGCTGTTCCCAACGTAAGCGTTGAAGCCCCCGGCCTTAAGTAAGTGCGCTACCCTTAATGCTCTTTCCAAAGTCCTATTGATTATAACAATAGCATCGCACCCCAGCTCACCTAGTGCAACAGCTACTGCTCTCGCTGCTCCACCAGCTCCAAATATATAGCATGTGGAGCCCGAAACTAGGTTTTTGAATTTGGAGATCAGCTTCCTTAATGCAATGTAGTCTGTGTTATACCCCTTCCACCTAAAGATGGTGTTTACTGCGCCCGTTTTTTCTGCTGTTGCGTCTAGGGAATTTAGGTGTCCTACTACTCTCTCCTTATATGGTATCGTAACGTTAAGGCCCTTGCATAGCTCTAGCAAAGCTCTTATAATTTGATCAAACTTCTCCTCTGGGACATCGAATGGATAGTAGATTGCATTATGCCCAGCCTTTTCAAATATGAAGTTATGTATAGCTGGTGAGAGTGTGTAGGATATCCCGCTACCCACCAGCCCATAGAGCTCTGTCTTTGTGTCTATTAAACGCATTTCATAAACACCTCAATAAACTCATCAACAGTCATTTCCGCAGGTTTCCAGCTACCAATATCAGTTAGCATTGGCACTACTAGTTTGCCCCCACGCATCTTCTTATCCCTAGCTATTACAGCCCTCCACACCTCTGCACCTACTCCACGGCTTATCCCAACATCCTCTAGCCTTGTCGGCAACCCCAGTAAATGAAGTAGCTCCCTAAGCTTTTCAGTTACATAGGGCTTGTGATACCCCAACGCCTCCCCAATGCAACTCTCATAAATCATGCCTACGGCTATGGCCTTTCCGTGGCTCACCTTAAGTTGCGACAGCGTTTCTATAGCATGCCCAATTGTGTGACCATAGTTTAACACAATCCTAATGTGCTTTAACTCATACGGATCACTTTTCACTATAGAGAGCTTGTCACGAATACTCATCGACACTACGTTTTCGAGCACAGCATAATCTCTTCTCAGCACTTTTTCAGCATTGTTATGGAGGTACTCATACAGCTCTGTATCCATTGTGAAAGCGTATTTAACTACCTCAGCTAGCCCATTGATGTACTCTGGCAGTGGTAATGTGTTGAGGAAATTGAGGTCTGCAACCACTATTGAAGGCTGGTAGAAAACCCCTATAACATTCTTCATGTTCCCAAAATTTACAGCTGTTTTCCCACCTACAGAAGCGTCAACCATTCCTAATAACGTTGTAGGCACATTTACTAGCTGTAGACCCCTAAGGTACAGCGCTGCTGCGAGTCCAGCGGTATCTGTTAACGCTCCACCACCAAGGGCTATCATATAGTCAGATCTTTGAAACCCCCTGCTATACAGTGCACTAATTATATGTAGTACAGTCTCTATACTCTTACTCTCTTCGCCTCCCTTTAGCACTACCTCAAGCTCTACATTCTTAATACATGCTAAAAGATATGTAGGGTCTACAGCTTCCTGCCTTATTACGGCAACTCTGCCACTACCTAGTATTTCACGAAGAGCTGGTTGTAAAGAGCCCTTACCTATGAATACCTTGGTCTTGTTGCAGCACACCTCTTCTTCAAGAATCTTCATATAGTCCTACCTACAGCCCCTGCCACTAGCTTGAGTCTCTCCATGAGCTTCTCAAACTCATTTATTGTTAACTGTTGTTCAGAGTCACTTAACGCCTTCTCAGGGTTAATGTGCACTTCAATTATCAACATGTCAGCTCCTGCTGCAACAGCTGCTAAGGCTAGGGGCTCTACTAGGTCTCTTCTACCAGCTGGATGGCTTGGGTCCACAGCTATGGGTAAGTGCGTCTGGGTCTTGGCGTAGACCATTCCAGTTATATCGAGAGTAAATCGCGTAGCTTTTTCAAATGTCCTTATCCCCCGTTCACAGAGAACAGCCTTGCTATTACCCTCTAACAGAATGTATTCTGCTGATAAAAGCCACTCCTCAACAGTCATCCACATACCCCTCTTGAGCAAGACAGGCTTTTTCAGCTTCCCAACTTCTCTAAGAAGAGCAAAATTCTGAGCATTTCTAGCGCCTATCTGAATCATATCAGCGTAAGACGCGACAAGTGGGGCATCCCTCGTATCAAGAACTTCTGTAACTATGGGAAGCCCAACAGCGTCCTTTACTCTTCTAAGTATTTCTAACCCTTTGACCCCAAGACCTTGAAATGTATATGGACTTGTCCTAGGCTTAAAAGCACCTCCTCTCAACATAGAGGCACCAGCTTTCTTAACAACCCTTGCTACCTCCATAACCATGCCCTCATCTTCAACAGAGCAGGGGCCTGCCGCTACAACAACTTTACTAGAACCTATCTCAACTCCATCAACATTCACAATTGACTTGTCTCTCCACACCTTTGACGCAAGTTGATAGGGGGTGGTTGCCCTAACCCTTACAGCAACACTCTCATCAACAATACCCTCCACATACTTATCAGGCCATGCAACTACTATCCTCCTTCCATCTAGGTCAACATACCTGTAGGACGCTGAGCTCATCTTTATCTTCTCTATAAGTAGCGATGGGTCCGCCTTATCCTTTAATATGAAGAGCACAGATCAGTCACCCTTTCATATCACTAGAGGCTTGCTCTCTTAGAAGCCCTATAAAAAATGACTTAACGTAGTGAGAATATGGGTTTTGTACACTGATTTCCCTTACAACACCCCTTATCTTTTCAAGACGAGTAATAATAGCATGTACATCTCTGTATGTGGCTGTCGCGAACTTCTCCACGTCTATGCCAAGCTCCGCGGCTATACGCTCAACAGCATCTCTATATGCAAATAGTGTAAAGTGTGTTAGCACTTGAACCACAGCCATAGCCTTTTCATGTTCTTCAAGAGTGGCTACAACAGGCTCCACTCCAATTGTTTTCCAGAGGCTCTGCACATAGTCAATGGCTACTAGACCTGTCTTAGACGGTATTAAAACAACTCTTTCACCATATGGTGGTGTGTAGGGTCCAAATAGAGGATGCGTTGAAACATAGCTAAAACCATGGTGCTCAGACAGCTCCTCTAAATGCTTAAACACAGCGGTCTTTGATGAGAGTATGTCCATGACCACCTTGCCTTTAAGGAGATGCACTATCTTATCTACATAGCCCTCTAGAAATGCCTGAATTGAGAGAGCAAGTATCGCCACATCACACTGAGGCAAAGCCTCTTCAACACCACTTGAGGCCGCGCCCAGTTTTTCTGCAATCTCACGTGCTTTTTCGGCATCTCTACCTGTGATAATTACATTGTAACCCTCATTTATGAATGCTTGTGAAAGCATTGTTGCCATAGCACCATAGCCTACCATGCATATGGTCCCCCCCTTAGGTGCTGCATTGCTTTGCATTTTCACTTGTACACTTCGTGATAGCTTAAGTATTGATTTCACAATATCGTTTAGAGCATCTATGGGCAGGTTATATCTTACGCCAAGGGCCCTCCAGTACATTAACACCTCCTCTTCCCTAACAAGGTCTAGTATTAAATACCCCTGCTTCTTCTTTAGCTCGCCAATCTTTTTCACTATCTCCATTCTCTTTACAATAAGCTCCAGTATTGTACTATCTATTTTTTCAAGTTCTCTTCTTAGGTTAGCTATCTCCACCTCCACTTTTCACCATCTCAAGAGCCACTTTAACAATGGACCTACTGTCAAGACCGTAGTAGCTGAGGAGCTCTTCATGACTCCTAGCCGATCTGCCGAACGTTTCTGCGCCAATCACCCTCATTGGCACTGGGCATCTTTGGGCAAGAACCTCTGCAACAGCACCTCCAACACCTCCGTAAACCATGTGCTCTTCAACAACAATTACTCTCCCAGTTTTCTTAGCTATGCTGACTATGAGCTCAGCATCAATTGGTTTAACATTTAAAATATTTACAACAGCAGTGCTTATGCCTAGCCTAGCTAGTTCCTCAGCTGCTTTCAACGCCTCGTGTAAAACCACTCCAACACCCATTATCGCAACATCATAGCCTTCCCTAATCAAGTACGCCTTACCAACTTCATATTCATAGTCTAGATCCTCTGTTACAGGAGGTGCGTAGTCTCTGCCTAGCCTTAGGTATACAGGGCCTCTGTACCTCAACACAAGTTTTTCAAAGCACCTCCTCAAATCAGCTACATCAGCTGGTACCACAACTACCATATTTGGCAATGTTCGCATTAGTGCTATGTCCTCTAAAGCTTGGTGGCTAGCCCCATCAGCATGATCGCTGTAGCCAGCATGAGTAGCCACTATCTTTACGTTGAGGTTCATTCTAGCTACACTATTTCTTATCTGCTCCCATCCCCTCATAATGAAGACCGCAAACCCTGTGACAATTGGTATTGCTCCTGCTACTGCGAGACCTGCGGCAAATCCTATCATGTGCTGTTCTGCAATACCTACATTAAAGTACCTGTCCTTGAACCTCTCACCAAACATCATTGCCCTCGTAGGCTTACCTACATCTGCTGTTACCACCACTACATTCTCTACCTTCTCCCCAACCTCTACAAGTAGTTTACCAAGTTCCTCACGAAAGCTCTTATAAACAAGCATTGAAACCTCTCCTGCTAATTACTCAACTCACATTGCTATTCGCTTCGCGAGCCCCATTCTTTCTACTTGTCTGTGCAAAGATTACAACAGGTCTATCTGATTCCAAAGCTTCTTCAATAGCTATTATGAGGCTGGACACATTGTGCCCATTAGCCCACAGCACCTTCCAGCCAACAGCTCGCCACACAAATGGTAGGTAGTCTTTTGGCTTAACCTCCTTAGTACTTCCATCAAGTTGATGGCCATTCCAATCAACAATAACTATGAGATTGTCAAGCCCTAGAGCTGCTGCATGAGTTATTGCTTCCCAGACCTGGCCCTCATCCTGCTCCCCGTCGCCAATGATTGTGTAAACCCTTCCACTTCCACCAACTCTCTTAATCCATGTCGCAATGCCTACTCCTATGCTAAGCCCTTGAGCTAAACTCCCTGTTGAAATGTCTACACCTGGTATTGTTATTTCTGGGTGGTTTTGGAGCACAGAAGTAGTTGAATTTATATTGACGAGTTCTGACTTGGTGATAGTGCCTAGCTCTGCTAGTACAGCGTACAGTGCTGGTGCTGCATGACCCTTACTCAGTATCAGCCAGTCCCTGTTAACAGGGTCAGCAGAGGATTTCTTCACATATCTTAGTAGCAATGTTGCGATTATTTCAAGAGAACTCAGGGATGAGTCTAAGTGCACGTGTTTCTCATGCTCATACATTGTTAATAGGTTTTTCCGCGCTTCTTCAATTACTGCAGCTATTTTCTCTAGTTCGACTACTTCACCTAGCTTTAGTATTGGCTTTGCATCTCCCCTCACCATAGTAGTTGAAATTCCATTTAAAGCACCAGATACTGTTTGTATAGCCTCTGCTTAAAAAGTTTTTGTATACATAAGGCTGTATAAGCCGTATTAAAGCGAATCACTTATATTTTCCAGGGTTTGTACATGCGGTGAGGTGGCTAAGGTGGGCAAAAGCTTAACTGAAAAGATTTTAGAGAGAGCCTCAGGTAAAGCTGTTTCGCCAGGTGATGTAATCGAGATAGGGGTTGACATTGTTGCTTTTCATGACCTGACAGGCTACCACGTTATTGAGGTTTTAGAGAAGGCTAGTGGTAGCGACATTAAGATTCACAATATAGATTCGCTAGTTGTGGCCTTTGATCACCTTGTACCACCACCTGATGTGAGAAGCGCTGAAATTCAGCACGACATTAGGCTATTTGCAAAGAGGTACTCCTTGAAGAACTTTCATGACGTGGGTTGCGGGATACTGCACCAAGTTCTTTTAGAGCGATATGTGCTCCCAGGTCAGGTTGTGATGGCTGCTGACAGCCACACTACTACCTCTGGTGCTTTAGGGGCTTTTGCTCAGGGTCTCGGAGCTAGTGACATAGCTGCTATAGTGTTAACTGGTAGAACCTGGGTTACTGTGCCTCAGCCATTTAAAATCAGGCTAGCTGGCACCTTGAGGAGGTGGGTCACGGGTAAGGAAGTGGCTTTAGAGGTACTCAGAGTGTTTAAAGCTGATTACTTCAATGGTATGGCTATAGAGGTTTTTGTTGAAGATCCGGGGGCTTTTCCCATGGATTTCAGGGCTACGGTAGCTAATATGGGTATAGAGATGAATGCCGATGCCCTAATGTTTGTACCTGACGCTGAAACTATAGGCTATGTGAAGAGTGAGAGGGGGTTTGAGCCCAAGGTAACTACACCTGATAGTGACGCTAGGTATGTGGATGAGTACACTGTTGAGCTTGATAAAGTGGAGCTCCTTGTATCTGCTCCACATAGCGTTGATAATGTTAAGAGTGTTAGGGAGGTGTGGGGAACAGAGGTTGACTACGTCTTCATAGGCTCGTGCACCAATGGGAGGGTGAGCGACTTTGAAATTGCTGCTAAGATTATGAAAGGAAAGAAAGTGAAGACGAGGTGCATAGCAATACCAGCTTCGTGGAGTGTTTTTAGAAAATGCATGGAGCTAGGCCACATTCAAACACTTGTAGAAGCGGGCTGTGTTGTGACTTACAGCACTTGTGGCCCTTGCATAGGTGGGCACTTCGGAATTGCAGCACCTGGAGAAACCATTGTGTCTACATCGAATAGGAACTTTATTGGGAGAATGGGTAGCCCACAAGCAAAGATATATTTAGCTGGGCCTGCTACAGCAGCTATGGCTGCTGTGACAGGTAAGATTGTAGAGCCAGGTGATCTGGCATGATAGTTGAGGGTAGAGTAGTAAAGCTGGGGGATAAGATAGACACAGATGTGATAATACCTGCAAAGCACCTAAAATACACAAACCCTGAATACCTAGCTCAGCATGTGTTTGAACCCATAGATCCAGAATTCCACAAAAAAGCAAAAGGAGCAGTAATTGTAGCTGGCAAGGTCTTTGGCATGGGTTCCTCAAGAGAGCAGGCAGCGATAGCAATAAAGGCAGCTGGAATTAAAGCTGTTGTAGCAGAGTCCTTTGCAAGAATATTCTACAGGAACGCCATTAACAATGGTCTTCCTGTGGTGGTGTGCCCAGGAATATCAGGAGAGGTGAACGAGGGGGATTTGCTTAGGATTAGTATAGAGACAGGAGAGATAATAATTAACGACACAAAGAAGATTATGTGCAAACCCATTACAGGCATGGCACTTGAAATACTTAAAGCTGGGGGGCTGCTAGAATACCTAAAGAAGCTGAAGAGCGGCTAAAGCCCGTACCCTACTTTAACTTGAACTTGTTGCATACACTAAGCCTCGATATTAGAACCACGCCACTTCCCTGCTTATGTGCGTACACTACTGCACAACTCAATATTGCGTGCCTTCGCACTTTTTAGTGGGGGGCTGTTTCGTGGTTGATGTTTAGAGGTTGGGTTTATAAGTTCTGTTTTTGTTTATTTGGGTTGGAGCCGGCTTGGACAATGGGAGCTGCGCTCCGGACCTGAGCAGGCCTCTGATAGATGGAGTCCTGGTGTCGCTGGACTCGACAGCAGCCCACGACTCCACGCTGACAGTCTGTGGGCGTGGACAGGGCGGAAGCCCCCTAGATACAACAAGCAAACATAAAACAATAAAGATGAACATCTAGGGACAAACTGTCCATTTTCCTACACAATTTTTAACACTGTGTTCACTATGTATTTCAATACTCAAAAGGATGTGTGAGCATAGTAGCATTTAGATAGATTTACTCAAGTCATTAACAACTATTTCCGCTACTTTTTTACCAGATAAAAGCATTGAGCTAAATATTGGGCCCATCCTTGGCAACCCGTGTAGTGCTGCTACAGACATCCCTGTTACGTATAGCCCTGGTAGAGCAATGCCTGTCTTTTCCACCACAACTCTTTCTGAAAGCTCTGAGTAAGCTGATTTTTCTCCTTTTATCACTAGGCTTGCTTCAGGTATTTTCCTAACAACTATCTGCAAGACCTCCGCATCATGGCCTGTCGCATCGATGACAGCCCTCGACCTCACAAATAAGGGGTCTACGTGGAGCCCCGCCATCGATACAGCACTCCACTGTATTACAACACCCTCTACTCTAAGCGGGTTCTCTCTGTATATAACATCCTCTACATGCACACCGAGAACAATCTTTGCACCAGAATTAATGGCACCTACAGCGAGTTTTGCCATAAGCTCTGAAGAGTCTAAAACATAGAGGCCTTCTTCATCATCTCTTTCAAACCTTACCCCAAAGTCTCTTAATATTGGGGTAGCAAGCTCCTCTACAACTACCTTATGAAATAACATACCACCACCACCAATACCACCACCAAAGCTAAGCCTTCTCTCAAAAACCACAACGTTAAAGCCCTTCTCAGCTATGTACCTAGCTGCAACCATGCCTGAGGGCCCTGCACCGACAATAACAACATCAACAGAGGCTAACCTGAGCCAATCTTTCATGGTGTTCCTTATAATAGCTCTAGATATTCTCTCTTCCAACGACTTACCGGGGGTCATGACCATGATCGCCCACAGCTTAACTCTCTAGCTACATCTTGCAACAATATAAGTTTTATTGTATCTTAAGTTACGTACGTAACCATTAATCACACAGGCGCATTTACCTTAGTAGTCAATGCAATCTCACTTAATGGCTGTTGTCAATTACTTTCTAGATCTTTACGAGCTCGAATATTTTAAGGGGATTTTTCATAAGCTCAGTTCCTATTAGAAAAGCATTTGCTCCTCTCCTCATGAGATCCTCAATGTCTCTCCTCGACTTTATACCACTTTCAGCAACTTTTATACAACTCCTTGGCACTTTTTCTAGCATCTCAAATGCCTTGCTTAGTGATACTTCAAGAGTCCTCAGATTTCTTGAGTTAACGCCTATTATCTTGGGTTTTAGGGTTAACGCTTTCTCTAAGTCCTGCTCATCATGTACCTCAATTACTGCTTCTAAGCCTATGTGATTTGCATATTCATACAGCTTCTCTAGCTCCTTATCTGTAAGTATTGTGGCTATAAGCAATATCGCATCTGCACCAATGCTATACGCTACATCTACTTGCCTTTCACACACTATGAAATCCTTCATAAGCACAGGCAAATCAGTCATTGAGGCTACAGCAATGAGATCTCTGTAAGAGCCACCAAAGTATAGCTCTTCTGTTAAAACGCTCATCCCTACCACATGCTTTTCGACAACTCTGACATAGTCATGGTGTGAGAGGTCTGAGTAAAGCCCTGAGGGAGATCTCCTCTTATACTCTGCTATGATAGCAGGCTTTCCAAAGGCGTGCGCATTTTCTATGCTTTTCACCAAGCTGTGCAGAGGTCGCACTCTCTCCATCCTCAAAATCGGTCTATTGGAGTTATGCTCTATAACTTCCTTAAGCCAGCCCTTAATGCCCACAGGCATAGTCTTTCACACTATGTCAAGAAAGTTCTTTAGTATTCTCCTCCCATATGACGTGCCAATACTTTCAGGGTGAAACTGCACCCCAAATATGGGCTGCTCGACATGACTAATGGCCATGATTTCGCCATCTGTTAGCGAAATAGCGTCAACTGTTAGTATTGGTGGCGGCATGTCTACTACAAGGCTATTGTATCGTGTAGCATCTATTTCACTTGGTAATCCTATGAATATCTTGTTTTGTCTTAGTATCTTCACCCTATCGATTTTCCCGTGCAAAACGCTTTTTGCTCTTCTAATTCTAGCACCAAATGCATAGCCTATTACCTGGTGCCCTAGACATATACCGAGGATGGGTACCTTCCCTGCGAAGCTCTTCACAACCTCTAGGGATACACCAACATCCTCAGGCTTTTCTGGCGTTCCTGGGCCGGGTGAGATTATTATTCTATCCGGGTTTATCCTCTCAATAAGGCTCAGCGTAAGCTCATCATTTCGCATAACAATAGGTGTTGTTCCAAACTCTGCAACTATCTGCACAATGTTGTATACAAAGCTGTCGTAGTTATCTATTATTAGCGTAACATCCACAATAATGCTCACCGCGCAGGCTTTGCCGCTCTCCTCATTGCTTCTTTTAATGAGGCTAACTTATGCTCCGTCTCCTCAAGCTCTAGTGATGGATTTGAGTTGTAAACTATGCCAGCCCCCGCCTGTATCCTCAGGACGTCACCATGCACAAAGGCAGTCCTGATAATTATCGCCATTTCACCCCTATTCACAGAAGTTGCATACCCTATAGCACCTGCATAAGGGCCTCTCTTGTAATGCTCTAGCTCCTCTATCAAGTTCATAGCAAAGGGCTTCGGGGCTCCACTAACAGTACCCGCAGGTAGCAATGCTTTTAATGCATCAGCAAAATCTAGCCTCTTTCTAAGAGTGCCTATAATCTTCGACACAATGTGCTGCACATGACTGTATTTCTCAATGTACATAAGCTTCGCAACCTCTACAGAACCAGGAGAGGATATCTTGCCCAGGTCGTTTCTCGCAAGGTCTACAAGCATTAGGTGCTCCGCCCTATCTTTTTCAGATGACAGCAGCTCCTCCTCCAGCCTCCTATCCTCTTCTATAGACCTGCCCCTAGGTCTTGTCCCAGCTATTGGGTATGTCTCCACCACAGTGCCATTAATTGAGAATAGCAGCTCTGGACTTGAGCCAATTAATGCCCTCTTCCAAAACCTAGTAAAGTACATGTAGGGCGAGGGATTTATGTCTCTAAGAGCTAGGTAAAGATTTGCCTGGTCCCCCTTTATCGTGTAGCGCTCAAACCTCGATAAAACAACTTGAAATGCGTAACCATCCCTAATGTATTCTAAAACTCTACTAACTGCATCCTCAAATTCCCTGCCACTCAGCATCGCATCATAGAATTTTGTGTATAGGGGTTCTACTACCCTACCTCTACACCCTAGCTTCTTATCATCTACAACCTCTAAAATAGCCTTATTACTTGCATAGTCATACACAACCACATTTTCTGGCTCAAAAAACTCAAAGTAAGGCCACGGCTCAGAGTGGGGCCTTAAGTCCTTAACTCTTTCCCACAATCTAACAGCGTCATAGCTAACATACCCGAACAACGCCTTGCTTAACCCAACCTGCTCTCCTCTATTGCCAAACCCTCTTAGAACGCTTCTTACTCTCTCAAGTACTTCTACACTACTACCACTAACAAAGTTTCTAGAACCCCATGCAACAACACTTCGCTTTCTACTCACAAGGTCTTCGTATACCATGAACACATCCTCTTCTCCAGCAATGCAGACAATAAGGTCCTCAATGTGTGGAAGCCCCTTCAGGCTCCTCTCCTCCATGATGCTATCACCTCCTTTAACTTCCTAACCTTAGACACATCCTTTTTACCTACGCAAGCTTCTACACCGCTCGAAACGTCAAGCCATCCAGGTTCTAAGACCAGGTATTCATACACATTCTCTAAGGTTATGCCGCCACCAACACCAGCACCGGGGTGGTACTCTAGGAGGGTTTTTAGAACGCTAGGATCTGATTTTAGCCCCTTCCTCGGTGCATCAAATAGAATTAGGTTTGCGAACTTCTGTGCCCTCAGTAAGTAGGGTATGGATTCACGCACTGCCGGTACATAGAGTATAACTCTCTTACTCATTGTAGAAAGCTCCTCCAGCTCCTCACCCCTTAAAACCCTGTGTATCTGCACATAGTCAGCCACAGATGTGCTTACCATGCTTAGGGGGCTGGAAACGAGGACCTCTACAACAGGTGTCTCTACACTTCTTTTAAGCTCCCTAACGAAGTTCCTCTCTACATAGCGTGGCGATACGGTATCTGTTACTACCCCTATGAAGTCTACGCCAATAGCTTCAAGAGCCTTTGCATCCTCCATATTCGTTACACCACATATCTTTAGCTTTACCCTCATACAGCCCCCACCTTAGTGAGAAGGCCCTCTAGCCTACGCACATCGCCATTGCTTTCCACTATCACCTTTACTCTATTCAACAAATTGGGGAGAAGTTGCTCTGCAAGCTCAGCACCATCTCTAAAGTCTTTTGCATGCCCTGTTAAAACCATAGCAACACTTGCATTAACCTTGATAAAGGTTGCTGCTGCTTTATCAAGCCCTTTAGAGGCTCTTAATATTCTAATTGCTGAGTCTTCAGGGTTTGTAGCAGTGACGTTTGTAAGTGGAACTGGCTTTACCCCAAAGTCCTTAGGTTCAAGGGTATAGTACTCTACGCCACCCCCTCTAACCTCGTATACGTGAGTCTTTGCCTCAGGGCTCACCTCATCTATCCCAGGCTCACCATGAACTACAAAAGCTCTTTTAATACCTAGAATTAGTAGAACCTGCGCCATTTTCTCAGCAAAGCTTTTGGAAAAAGCCCCCACAACAACCATTCTTGGGGATGCTGGGTTTGTCAGAGGGCCAAGTATATTGAATATTGTTCTAATACCCAGCATCTTTCTTACTGGCATTACTCTCTTCATTGCTGGATGGTACAGTGGTGCAAAGAGGAATACGAAGTTTACTTCCTTTAACAGCTCCTCAGCTTTACTAGGCTCTACTTCAATTTTGTAGCCCAGGGCTTCTAGGACATCAGCTGAACCACTTCTACCACTAACAGCTCTATTACCATGTTTAGCAACTGGGTGAAGCACAGATATTAGTAGAGCTGTTGCTGTACTAACGTTCATCGTTGAGTAGCCATCGCCTCCTGTTCCTACGATGTCTATAGCTCTGCCTCCGTCTACCTTCACCGCCATTCTTCTCATCGCACTAGCAAAACCCGCTATCTCCTCCACGCTCTCACCCTTCATCCTCAGCCCAACAAGTATTGCTGAAATAATTGCCTCTGGCACTTCTCCGCTCATCACCCTCAGCGCCAGCTCCGCAGCTTCATCAAAACTTAGCGAGCCCCTGTTCACAATTTTCTCGACAATATCCCTATACTCCATCAATGACCCCCCTAAGCTCCTTCAACACCTTCGCAACACCATCAATACCCCCATCGTTAATGGCATGTATCAGAGCACTCCCCACTGCAATACCATCTGCACCGGCTTTCAGCACATCAGTAATATCGTTTAGTGAAAGCCCAAAGCCGACAACAAGCCTGTTCATGACTAATGGCCTAGCCCTCTTGACGAGTGTTACAGGGTCAACAGGTACTCCAATACCTGTTGCTGGTCTAATGCCATAGTATAGAAATAGCTTGGATAGCGGAGACACTTTTGCTATTAGCTTATCAGGCATTGATGGGGATGTAAATATTGTGAGCCCAACCTCCTTAGCATTCTCGAGGCACTCTTCAAATAGGTTTACATAGTCTATTAGGAGGTCTGGTAACAGTAGTGAGTCTACACCAATTTCGCGAACCCTACTCACAAAGTCTGTGAAGTTATTTACCCACTCCTCTAGATATGTTAGAACAACTATTGGAATGTTAATGCTCTTCTTCGCCTCCTTTAGTAACTGCCAGTAATCTATCCCTAGCCTACTCACATGTTCATAGCTTCTTCTAATCAACGGCCCATCATATTTCGCAAACCTAGGTGGAATACCAAGCTCTACTACATCTACACCGCTGTCCTCCGCTGCCTTCAATAGCTTTACAAACATTGATTGCGATGGGTAGCCTAGAGTAAAGTAAGCTATGAGGAGCTTCATACAGCTACACCATGCCATGCTACTGTTTTTGGTACCTCATCATCATGCTCCTGTAGTTCTCTATATCTAGAAGTCCATGGCCACTTAGGTTGAATACTATCACCTTCTTCTCATTGCGTCTCTTAGCCTGCAAAGCGATGTCGATGACGGCCTTTATTGCATGAGCTGCTTCTGGTGCTGGAACAATTCCCTGGGTTTTTGCAAAGATTCTCGCTGCTTCAAGAATCTCGCTTTCCCTATACTCAACCCACTTAACGATGCCCTCAGCTGTGAGTATGCTTAGGCTAGGGGCTAGGCCATGGTATCTAAGCCCTCCTGAGTATATTGGCGGTGGTACGAAGTCTTTCCCCAAGGTCAACATCTTTAGTAGTGGTAGTAACCCCGCTGCGTCTGGATAATCGTACCTGTACTCGCCCTTGCTAAACTTAGGGACCTCTGCTGATGCCGCTGCGATAAACTCCATCTTTTTACCGCTTTTCAGCCCCATGAATGGGTACATAAAGCCCCCAAAATTGCTTCCACCGCCAACACACGCTACCAGCACATCCGGTTCCTCGCCTATGATCTCGAGCTGTTTCATTGTTTCTAAGCCAATTACAGATTGATGCATCAAGATGGCGTCGAGAACACTGCCCATAACATACTTGTAGCCATTTTCTAAAGCATACTCTATTGCTTCGCTAATAGCTATTCCCAGGGATCCTGGATGCCTCGGGTTTCTCTCAACAACCTCTACACCTATTTTTGTTAATTTCGAAGGACTTGCAACAACCTCTGCCCCGTAGAACTCCATCAAAGCCCTTCTCCCAGGCTTCTGCTCATAACTCGCCTTAACCATGAACACAGTAGCCTCTACGCCATATAGTGAAGATGCTAAAGCCACTGCTGCACCCCATTGACCCGCTCCCGTCTCCGTAGTCACGTGGTCCACCCCCTCATCATATGCGTAAAACACTTGTGGCACTGCAGTGTTTACCTTATGCGAGCCTGTTGGCAGAGCCCCTTCAAACTTGAAGTATATCCTAGCTGGAGTATTGAGGAACTCCTCTAGAGCTTTTGCACGATACAGTGGAGTTGGCCTTCCCAATACCTTGTACTTCTCTTTTACCTCATCTGGAATTTTGACAAATCTATCAATAGTGAATTGCTGCTTTAAAACCTCTCTTGGCAGTATCTGCTTAAGCAAATCAATTCTAGAGCTATTTTCTGGGGGATCTATTGGTGGAGGAAGGGGTTTTGGTAAATCTGGTATTATGTTATACCAGTAGTTAGGCAGAACCTCATCCACATACCTACTCGAGTTATTTACCATTGGCTCATATCTATCCCTCAAACACTACAACGCCATTCCTAGTTTAAAAGCTTATCTGTCTACCATCACCATCAGCTTGCGGAGACTCTTCACCCATCGTCCTGGTCTAGAACTCATCATCTGAGTGATACTACAATCCAAATATCTTTTTAAGGATTATAACTCCTGTATACGTAACTGTGAAGACTATTAGCGAAGCTCCTAAAACCCCCACCTCTATAGCTATTAGTGCTTTCTTTTTATTTAATCCAAGTAGAAAGGCTATTAGCGAAGCTGTCCAAGCCCCTGTTACTGGGAGCGGTATAGCAACAAATACTGCGAGGGCTGGGATCTCGTATCTCTCAAATTTTCTACCTCTTTTCCGCACATAATCAATTATCTTTGTATACAGCTTCCTCAATTGCTTTGGCACTATTTTCGAGCTTCTAATGAATATGTCTATGTATTTTAGTAGGTAGAGCACAAAGGGTGCTATCATAAGATTGCTGAGAATCGCTACAAGCATACCTAAACCAAGCATTGCAACGTCATTACTAAACCACCCAACTGCTAGTGGTATACCGCCTCTAACCTCTGATATTGGTATAAATGACGCTAGGAAGATGATGAGGAGCTTTGTGGCTGTGCTAAGCTCCAAAGCAATTCACACAACTACTTTGGGGGCCACACTCTATCAAAGTAAATGTTTTTAGGCCTTACAGAAAGCGGTATTCCAAAAGCGTAGTCTGCTTCCATTAATCCCATCTCCTGTGCCGCCACTCCAATACTCATCATAATCCTATTATCTACATTGAGTAGTGCTGCTGTTTTTACTGCTGAGCCAAGTGCTATGCCTAAGTTAATTAAGCTAAGCACAGTATCTGCATCTAGACTCCATTTCATAGGCTTTTTAACACCCATCTTAGTAACCTTACAACCAAGTAGTACAATAGCATCACTGTTCCTCACGTTATTTGCATCCCTTGCAAAGAAATCCCCATAGATTTGCGAAAGCTCCTCCATCTTCTCTGCCAGCAACTCTATGTCATCTCTTTTACTCAAAATCTTAATCACAATGTTGTTAACTCCGCGGGCTTTGGGAGCAGTAATGGCGGAGACAGCCATTAGCTTAGCTACTTGATTTACTGCATCGTCTAACTCATTACCCATGCCTCAAAAGCACCTAAGCTACGCTACGGTTTCTTCTGAAGGTCTAATAACGCGTATCTTTACACCATTCTCGACGCAGAACTTGTGGAGCTCATCGGATAGCCTAATGTTGCTGAAGTATAGAACGAGTACTGGCTTAGCCCTTATAAGCTTTGCTTTTTCAACAAGGGTCTTAATAGTGTCCAGAGTCAGCTTTTCTAATTTATCAACAATCTCTATAGCAAATAGCATGCCTCCACATCCTCTAGCAACTAAATGTATAGGACCATACCTTGTTGGATGCATAAGCTCTACGCTAAGCCCTGCCGCAATATACCTTCCAGCTACCTTGCCTATTACACCGTACTTCTCCTCAAACTTCTTTGCCAAGAACCTCGCTCTTGCAGTAACCATGGCGAGCGACCTTGAGTCACATGATATTAAATACGTATAATATAAAAGCTTAACTGTCTTTTACCATAGTGTTTACGGATGCAAAGCTTAAGTATTAAGATAATAACTACTACTTTAGCAAAGGGCTGAAGGGGCGCGCAACATGACTGGCATTATTTTAAGCATCGAGAATTTGAGTGTGAGCGTAGGCTCCCGGATCGCTATAAAGGATCTGAGTTTGCAGATCCCTAGCAACACCATACTCTACCTCTTAGGGCCTAATGGCGCTGGAAAGACAACGCTTCTCAGAGCTATAATAGGGTACCCTGGCTACAACACAGTGAGTGGCGTCATACAGTTTGAGGGTGAAGATGTAACTGATAAGCCTATGGAGTACAGGGTTTCCAAAGGCCTTGCACTGGCACACCAAATACCCCCAAAACTTGTCGGAGTTAGGGTTGCAGATCTCTTAAGCACCTTGTGTAAGAAAAGTGGGTGTAGCGTAAGTGACGTGGCTAAGGATATGGAGATAGAGCACCTGCTGTATAGAGAGTTCGGCAAGGGTTTTTCAGGTGGTGAGCTGAAGAGAGTTGAGATAGCCACACTACTTGCACAAAGACCAAAGCTCGCACTTGTTGACGAGCCTGATACCGGTGTGGATGTGGACTCCATAGAGATCATAGCAAGGGGGTTGAAAAGGCTAGTTGAAATCTCTCCACACAAATCCATAGTAATAGTGACGCACACAGCATTTATTGCAAGGTACATAGAGCCTGATGCTACATGTATACTGCTAGGCGGCTCTATAGTTCGTTGCGGAGACCCTGAGCTTCTGTATAAGGTGATGAGGAGTGGGTTTAAAGGCTTGGCTTGACGAGGTTAGGGAAAGAGCTTTAAAGGCTTTGACAAAGCCTTCACCATACGGCGTAGATGTAGATGTAACACCATTTCTTAGCGCTGGTGAAGTGAGGTCTGGGGGTTTTTTAGATTCTGCAAGAGCTGAAAAAGTTGGTGTAAATCTCAAGGCTAATGCGTTATATATTCAAGTTGATCAAGCGTACTTTAGCTACTTAAGTAGAATACCTGGTGTTGAAGTGCTGAGAATAGAGGATCTCATTGACCAGAAACCCGATGAAGCTTATGAGTATCTCTGGAGGCTTGTAGACCCTGCAGCAGATAAGTACACAGCCCTTGCTGCACTAAGGGGGAGGGGTGGTTACTTTATAAAGGTTAAGAGGGGGGTGAAGGTTGAGGAGCCCATCATGGCATGTCTGTACATGAGTTATGGGGGGCTACAGGCACCCCACAACATTGTTGTTATTGAGGAGGGGGCTGAGGCAACGGTCTACACGGGGTGCACAATAGCCCCAGAGGTGCTAGGGCTTCACGTAGGCATCTCAGAGTTCTATGTAGGTAAGAGCGCTAAGCTGAGGTTCATCATGGTGCACTCGTGGAATAGGGTGGCACATGTGAGGCCTAGAACCGTCGTAAGCGTAGATCATGGTGGAGAGTACATTTCTTACTATGTAAACATGGCTAGAGTAAAGACCCTCCAAACCTATCCTATAGTACACTTAGCTGACGATGCAAAGGCTTTCCTAGCGTCAATTTTACTTGGGCTAGGCAAAGCTGATATAGATGTTGGTAGCAGTGTTTACATACATGGTAATAGTAGTGGCGCTGAACTAGTTTCAAGAGCCTTAGCTAGAGATGAGGCGAAGATTTTTATGAGAGCTCTGATAGTGGGAGAGGGGGTTTCGAGAGGGCACATAGACTGCAGAGGCCTCATGCTATCCGATAAAGCGTCTATTCAAACTGTTCCTGAGCTCATAGCGAAAAACCCCAATGTTATGCTAACACACGAGGCTTCCATAGGCAGGCTTGCTGAAGACGAGATAAATTACCTAGTGAGTAAAGGGTTTTCAAAAGAAGACGCTGTCTCTGCCCTGATAAGAGGATTTGCATCAATAGATGTTAAGGGACTTCCAGATAGAGTGAGGAGCTATATAGAGTCCATAGAGAAGGTAATTTCAGAGAAAGCTCTTTAAATGCTACCAAGCTTAGCTGACCTTACTCTCTGCTCTAAAGGGCGAGGCTCTTAGTCAAGACTATGAATAAACACGGCGTAATTAGAACAAGCATCGAGAGCCAAATAATTCTAAGCTCAGCTGGGTAACCGCTTCATCACACTTCATTCTCCCCGAAAAGTTCATCATCAAGAGCCGTTAAATTAGTAGTAAAGGTTTTAAACATAACTTTGGTATTGAGTTACTGGTGTTGTTAGTGAGCTATGATGAGAAGAGGATTAGGGGAGATATTGTAGATGTTATGCGTAACTTGTACAGAAGAGGTCTTGTTTCTGCTCTTTCAGGTAATGCAAGTATAAGAGTCCCTGGTACAAACTGCGTTTGGATTACACCTTCGGGTATCTTCAAAGGTGGTCTAACTGTTGATGACCTAGTTAAAATTGATTTGGAGGGCAATGTTGTAGAGGGCTTTAGGAAGCCCTCAAGTGAGTGGAGATTTCATGTGGCTATATACAAGGCTCGCCCTGATATTAATGCTGTTATACACGCTCACAACCCTGTTACAGTAGCTTTCTCACTTTCAGGTCTTAGACTTGATGAATCTCTTTTATCTGAGGTAATGTACTTTATAAAGAGAATTGAGTATATACCGCTTGTCGAGCCCGGCACTGAGACCCTGGCTAAATTAGTTGCAGATAAGGTGTCTAGGGGCAGTAATGCAATTATTTTAGAGAGGCACGGCGTTATTGGAATTGGCAAGGATATATACGAGGCTGAAATGATTGTGGAATCCCTAGAAGATCTCGCAAATGTTCAGCTACTTTCAGGGTTAATACGTTTCCTCTTTTCCCTATCTTAGAGTTAGAGGCGCAGAGCATTTGTAACCTCATCGAAAGCCTCATCGGCTTCAATTTCGCTACTCCTAGGCTTTAAATACAGCACCCTTTCTGGAGGTAGATTTGCAACAACTCGACTGGTCTTTAGACCTGCCTCTCCAAACCTGCTAACATTTTCAATTACTACCTCCTTTAATCTCTTAATGTCTGTATAGATAGCTATTGCAGTAGGCATCACCACAATGACAGCAGATACGCTGTTCAGTAGCCTTAGGTAAGGTGTTATAGCGTCATTGAAGGACTCGATGATGACCACATCACTATGAGTACATATCCTACGCCTACATTCTTCAAGGTTGCTTTCCACTTCTGCTGATCTAAGCAATTTTATGAACTCTTGTAACTCCACTTCTTCTGCACTCACTCTTGATGCAAATCTCTCTAAAAGTCTTTGGATTTGGGGTGGGGCTCTACTTACATTTTCTCTAAATATGTAGTGCTTTGTGGTCCCTGTTAAGCAGTTTGAATACCTTGCTAACACCATTTGTTTAAACTGATCCTCTAAATCAGCAAGATACTCACCTATATTGCCTATAGTGATGTAGCTCACGGGATTTGGTGGAGAGAGTAAAACGTCTATAGGGTTCATGATATGGAATTCTGTAAGCCCTAGAGTACTACTGTACTTAGCAACATCCTCTCCAACTAGAATACCATTCTCAATGCTATACAAAAACGAGCGAAACTGGCTCCAGAGGTTATGCCCTGCAATCGGTTTAAAAACTCCTACACTATACCCCCTTTTACTGATGCTCTTAGCAAGCCCTACCGAAAACCACGTCTTCCCAGAATCATATGTTAAGAGACCGGCTACTAGCACTGCACTTTTCATGGTGGTATCACTGTACATTTATTATAAAAACTTTTAAAACATTAATAACACTATTCTCTCACAGGTGGGAATATTGTCCATAGTTGTAGTAAAGAGAAGTGGTTCTAAAGAGGAGTTCATACCAGAGAAAATTGTTGTTAGTTGCCTAAAAGCAGGGGCGACACTTGAGGTTGCGAGGAAAATTGCGAAAATTATTGAGGCAAGGCTGTTAGAGCAAGATGTTAAAGAGGTTTCAGCTAAAGATTTGACAAAGATGATTTTAGAGTTACTTAAAAAAGAGAATGAAGAGTGGTATAGGAATTGGATAGTGTTTGACAGAGCTGTAAAGAAGAGGAGAACCGAAGAAGAGCTTGCAAAAAGTCAATAAGTGCCCTACCTACACAACTCTATTACCTTCAAAGTTTTTATACCCCTTCGTATTGCAAATCTTCTGCGCTTGATGATGAGGAAGAGCCGATATGAGTTGTGATGAGTTTATCCTCAACTGAGTAGCACCTCGTCACTCAGTAGCCTTGAGCTATATACACTTTCTTAGAAGTCCTCGGAGTCGTGCATCTCACGAGCTCTACTAACTATTAGTGTAAAATCTTATAATCCTACAGTATTGTGAGAAGGTTTTGCGAAAGCACCTATGATGATACTGTCAGTGGCTGATGTTAATGATGTCTACACACCCTACTGAATGGTGTTAGCTATGCACCTCCTATTTGCTGATGGCCATGCACATTCAAATCCTGTAAAAGGGCTTGGTATGAGGAGCATTGCTAAGAGGTTTAAGCAGCTTGGAGGCTGGTTTATTGCTGTCGTATCTCTCTCCCCACATCACTATGGATTCGAGCTTACTCTTGATGGGTATAGGAAAGCTGTTGAAATAGTTATTAATGAATGTAGGGTTGCAAGTGAGGAGGGGTTGAAGGTAGCGTGCTTTGCAGGTATTCACCCAGCCGACATAGACTATCTAATATCAAAGAATCCTAAGAATAGTGACGGTGTCGTTGCCCTTGCCATAAATGTCGTAAATTACATTGCAAAAATGGTTAGAGAGGGGGTTTTGACTGGTATTGGCGAAGTCGGAAGACCTCATTATAAGGCACTACCAGAGTCCTTCACTGTAAACGCGATTGTAATGAGGCACGCCTTGAATGTCGCTAGAGATTTGCAGTGCTTAGTTCACCTGCACCTAGAACAGGGTGGCTATGCAACAGTTTACGATATCAACGAAGTGACAGCCTTAGTGGGGCTTAGTAAAGACAAAGTTGTGCTACACCATAGCGATATTTTAACAGCTCACTATGCGCAGGAATTTGGATTTGTCTTTACAATACCTGGTAAACTGCCTGTTTTATCTGAAGCTTTTAAGAGATTTACACCAAGTTATATCATCGAAAGTGATTTTATTGACGATCCTAAGAGGCCTGGCACATCCTCTTACCCTTGGCAAATAATTGAAAACCAGCTTAGACTTTTAAATACAGGACTTGTTTCAGAGGAGTATCTACATAAGATTAACATAGATAACGTAGCAAGAGTTTATAACATAGAACCGTAGTGAGCTCTGTATTAGTTATATAGCTGGTAACTGTAAGCATTTTTGCTAACCTTCAGTATTTATAAACTTCTGGACACCTAGCCTTTATGGGCCTACGCTGATGAGCATGCCCTGGCCAAGGGAACAACAGGCCCTGAGGTGTAGGTGAGGACTTAAAGCAGATGATGAGTTTAGAGAGTCTATGTTGAGCCCTGACACACCCATCATGTGAGGTATGAGCCCCCGACCTAGTGTATGTAACATCAAGGCGAGAGCAAAGTGTTCGCAAATATTCACAGATGATTGACTCAGAGAAACTTGGAGCGTATTCTAAATATTTTAAATAGTTGCAAGTGCCTACAAAGAGCGTGTCTACTCATTGTAAAAGTGGATAAGGAAACACTACAACAAAAGATTTCTCAAATGGTGTGAAGATACGTTGATCACCATCTAACCTTTAATGCGACTATGAGTAATTACAGTGATGTGATTCAGCTGAGACAGGTATCATCACTGCATCAGGTTGTGAGCTTCATCACGATGAGCCCTTAACATTAATAAGCTTTGGAAGTTATTTACTTTTTGCGAATATTGTGATGATACGACGGTCTCCTGAGTGGTGATGTCACTTCTCTTCGCTGATTTATTAATCAGTTCTTCAAAAGTAGGTTTTACAGTGAAGGATTGTACATGGCTAAAACTTCTTTTAATAGGTTATATATCTGTTTTTGTACAAGTACAGATAGAGTTGTAATGCAATGTATTTGGTGCTACGTGATGGAGGTGTACAGCAGTACTACTATCGAGAGGAATGCGCGTGCCAGTAGCATGGCATTGCCTTTAGCAAGATATATGAGATTGTGTGTTAATTGTGGAGGGCCTGTAGATGATGTTAGAGCATTGAATAGAAATGCCTGTGAAAAGTGCATGCAAGGCCACACAATTATAAGAGTGTCCTCCTTTAGGGAGTTGGCTAAGTATGTGCAAAAACCATCTGATAGGCTGAGCCATCTTATAGAAATAGAGAAGTTTGTTGAGGAATTCACAAAATTTTTTAGTGAGTGTGTCGGGGGGGCCCCCTGGAATTTACAGGTAAGCTGGTCATATAGGATAGCTCAAAATCAAAGTTTTGCTATGATAGCCCCTACAGGAGTGGGAAAAACAACCTTTGGATTAGTCTCAGCCCTCTTCTTAGCATATAAATACAGTAGAAAGGTGTACATAGTTGTACCCACATCTGTTCTTGTTGAACATTACTACAGAAAGCTCTTAGAGTATATGAATAAAGCAGGTATAGTTGTAGAGATCATAGCACTTCACTCTAAGATTTCAGCCAAGAGAAGACTAGAATTGGAAAACAGCGTTAAGGAGGGCAAATTTGACATTTTAATAACGACATCAAATTACTTACAGAGGAACTTTACAGAAATCTTTAAGCCGTTAATTGATAGGGGCGTTAAAATAGATCTTATCTTTGTTGATGATGTTGATGCTGTGATGAAGGGGAGTAAGGCAATAGAACATATACTACTGTTGATGGGATTCTCTAAAGAGGATATAGAGTTGGGATACAGGCTAGCGAATTTAAGGCTAAGGCTCATAAGGTGTAATAGTGAGAGGAGGGCTCATAGTGAATACTGTAAGGAGGAGGGTGCACCAATAACAGAGCTATTTAATGCATACCAAAAGAGGCTTGTTGAAAAAAGAGCTAAAGTTGGTATGCTTATTGTCAGTTCTGCAACTGGTAGGGCAAGGGGGCGAAGAATCAAATTGTTTAGAGAGCTTCTGGGATTCATCATAGGAGCTGGTGTAGAGATCTACAGAAACATATGTGATACATATGTCTATACTAGTGAAAAGCATGTAGCAGAGCTGTTAAGCAAACTCATAAAGAGCCTTGGGCTTGGGGGGCTTGTCTTTGTACCCATTGACAAGGGTATTGCGGAGGCTCAGAGAATAGTTCAAGAGCTGAGAAGTAGAGGTATAGAGGCAGATGTTATCGTAAGTAAGCGGAGTAAAGCACTACAAGACTTTGTAGAAGGCAGGTTACAGGTTGTAGTAGGTGTAGCAACATACTATGGTCTTCTTGTTAGGGGTATTGACCTGCCAGAAGTGATAAGGTATGCAATATTCCTTGGGGTGCCAAGGCACAAAGTGTCGCTTACAAAGATAGAGTACAACCCAACTACACTGCTTAGGTTATTAGCAGCGCTACTTGAAATTGCCGATGATAGGGAAAAGAGAGAAATTATGAATTACATTACCCTACTAAGAAGAATTGTCAGAAGAGTCTCAGTAGCTACGCTAAAAAGCGTGGTTAAGGCTCTTGAGGAAGGTCAGGAAGTTGAAGAAGATGTTGCAAAGACTCTGATAAAGATACGTAACTATGTCTTTGATATGATAAAGAGAGCTGATGTAATTGATAAGTTGAAGAGAAGCGAAACGTTAGTTATACGTGAAGAGAATGGGCAGCTGTACATGCTAGTACCAGATGCCCCAACATATATTCAGGCAAGTGGTAGAACATCGAGACTCTACATAGGGGGCATAACTAGGGGGCTTTCCATAGTTATAGTCGATGATATTAGGCTTTTGAAGGGATTAGAAAAACGGCTGAGGTTTTATGTTGATGACTTTAAGTTTTACGATCTCCGCGAGGTCGCATTGGAGCAGGAATTGACGAATATTGATAGGGATAGGGAGGTAATCAAGATGCTAAAGCTTGGTGCACTACCTGAGGACATAGTGAAGAGGAGAGAAGAGCTTGTGAAGACTGTGCTATTTGTTGTTGAGTCACCCAATAAGGCAAGAACTATAGCATCGTTTTTTGGGAGGCCCTCAGTAAGGGACTATGGCGTTCTTAAAGTTTATGAGGTAAATATAGGTAAAATGCACTTGCTTATAACAGCATCAGGTGGTCACGTATTTGATCTAGTTGAAGATGAGCTTTCGCAAGACTCTATCTACGGCGTTGAAAAACGCAATTATGGTGGCATCACCTGGTTTGTGCCTCGCTATGACTTTATTAAAAGATGTTTGAATTGCGGCACTCAGTTTGTAAAGGGGGATAAATGCCCTATATGCGGCTTCTCGAATTTCAAATCTTCTAAAGATGTTGTCGAAGCTTTGCAGCGCCTAGCTGTCGAAGTGGATGAGGTCATTATAGCAACAGACCCTGATGCAGAAGGCGAGAAAATAGGCTATGATATAGCTGTGGCTTTAGCTCCCTATGCTAAAAGCATCAAGAGAGCGGAATTTCATGAAGTAACAAGGAGAGCTATTTTGACAGCTTTTGAAAACCTTAGAGATATAAATGCCCAGCTTGTGAAAGCCCAACTAGCTAGGAGAATTGAAGATCGTTGGCTTGGTTTTGCACTTTCAGAGTATGTGACTAAGCGCTATGCTAAAGTGAGTGGACGTGAGAAATTAGATAAGAGGTACAGTGCTGGCAGGGTTCAGACACCTGTATTAGGAAAAATAATAGAATTAGCCTTAGCTAAGATTCGTACACTAAGAAAGAGCAAAGTAGTTAAGGTAGGTGCACTAACTTTTGAGATACCAGAGGAAGTGATAGAAAAGTATAACTTAAAGAAGGTGAAGCAAAAACGTATTGATATAGTGTTTAAACCAGTAAAATCGTACACAGATTCACTATACCCACCTCCACCGTTTACAACAGATGAAATGCTATCAGAGGCCCAGAGAGTGCTGCTAATAAGCTCTGTAGAGGCTATGAGAATAGCGCAAGAGCTATTCGAACTGGGTTTCATAACATATCATAGAACTGATAGCACTAGAATTTCGTCAGCAGGAATAGGCATAGCGAAGGAGTATCTTACAAAGGTATTTGGTGATGAGGTGGGCCATTACTTCACACCAAGAACATGGGGTGAAGGAGGGGCTCACGAAGCCATAAGGCCTACGAGAGCCATAGATGCTACAGAGCTAAGAGAGCTTATAGCAGAAGGAATTATAGAGGTTCCCATAAGGCTAACGCCTCAGCATCTCAAACTATATGACTTAATATTTAGAAGGTTTATGGCAAGTCAGATGAGGCCTGCAACTATAGAAAGGGTATTATATGATGTAGAGATAGTGTATAGAGTTGAAAATACTTACATTTGCTTGTGGAAAGGGAATCTGGATATTGTGGTGAATATCATAGAGCCTGGCTTTATCTTAATTTACTCACCTATTCAAGTAGTGGCGCTTCCTAAGCATGAAGTGATTGTGAAACCGTCAAATATTAGGACTGCTGAGATCAGTGATGTAAAATTACCATCGCAAGGAGACATCATTAAATGGATGAAAATGGTTGAAATAGGGAGACCAAGCACTTATGCGAAGATAATTGAAACAATTCAAAAGAGAAGATATGTGTATGCAATTGGTAAGAAAGTGCAGTATCTTATACCCTCTATCACCGGAATACTGATATACATGCTCTTAGTAGGAAATAGGTTTCCTGACGAGGAGGAGGAGAGGTACGATCTACTACATATCGTAGAGAAGTATTTGAATAAATATAGCTTCATAGCCGGGGATGTCGATGCACTACAACTTGTTAAAACCATTGAAACAGTGCTAAGTGGTGCTTCAAAGGATGCCGAAGTGATTGCAAGCATGGTATCGGTCTCGCGAACAACTGAGCTGCTCAAGAAGATGGAGCAAATAGAGAGTGGAGAGGCGGACTATAGGGAGATTATAGAGGATCTTCTTAGAGAGATGTGCAAAAATATATTGCCTTTAGTACATAGTCATGATGTAGTGAGCTCAGCATGTCTGTAAATGGAAATGTTATGAGAATTGCGGTACTGCACACTTTTGTAGAATTCAACGCGAGGAAGAAGAACATAGACAGGGTTTCCTCCTCTATTGAAAGAGCATTACACTACGAAGAGCGTATAAAAATGGTAATTCTGCCACAGATGGTAAATGGGATTGCGCTATATGAGGAAATAGCTGGAAAAGGTGTTAAGATTAGTGGAGAGACCATACCGGGCCCCACTATAGAAGAGCTGGTTAATGTAAGTAGAAAGTTTAATGCAAGTCTCTTAGTAGGACCTATACTAGAGCGAAGGGGGTCTAAGCTATACAGATCTACAACATTTATATCAGGTTCTGAAGTGAAGAGTGTTGTGAGACAGATCACGGCTAGAGGTAGGATTAGTGGATACAGAGGAATCCCCTACATAGATTTGAATAGCTCAGGAATAGGAATCTACATTGCTGACGATATATTCTACCCAGAGATTGCCCTCATATTCTCAATTATAAATCCTAGCATAACTATATTCTTTCCTAGCATTGAGAGTGATATTGTAAAACAACAGTTAATGGCTAGGGCAAGGGCATTGGAAAGTAGAAGTGTGACTATAATGGTAGGAGGTATTTATACGTATAAGCAAGAGATCATGGGAGTTGTGCCCACTATTGTACTAGATGAGGAGGGGGATGAGGTAGAGAGAGTTGATAAAGTAGACGAAAGAATAATAGTGTTGAATGTGAATGTAAAACTACGACCTAACCATGTGGTTACAAATGAGAGGAAAAGAATTCTAAAAATTTTAAAGAGGCTATTGCACTAGTTGTCAAAACTAGAATGGCCTATAGCTATTGGTTATTGAAATTTCTGCGCTGAATTCCACTAGGCTATATTCTTGGCAATTAGGCCAAAGCTTTCTACAATAGACAGAGCACTTACTACAGACAACTAGTGAGTGTGAGCTGTTTTAGTCAAAGTTATGGTCTAAAGCCGCTGTGAGATGTTTGTACTATCAGCGGTTCACTTCTTGCTCACGAGTATTACGTGCCTATTCTTTGCTAGTAGTTTTACGCCATCGTTCTTAATTAATTCTCTTATCAACTTCTTAGCTATGCTGTACTTTACTCCAAGCTTTTGTGAAAGAGTAAATGGCGTTGTAAAGCCACTATTGTTAATTTCATCAAGAGCCTTTGCAATCATTGTCGGATCTAAGCCTTGTGTTGGCGCTGTCTTCTTCCCTCTAGTATCCTCCTTTGCACCTTTCCTAGCCTCCTCCTTAACAATTTTCCGCTGCCTTTTTTCCAGAGTTGAAAGGGGCTTTCCCCCCTTTGTACCCATGATTTCAGCCTCACTACATATAAAGTATTCTCAAATAGTTTATCAGTACTCTTGCTTATAAATTATAATCATTGTAAATAGGTAGGTGGTGTAGATGTGCAATGCGTATCGTTACAGTAAAGATGCCTGAAACATATTTAGAAGCAATAGATGAGTTGGTGAGAATGGGCAGATACTCTTCAAGGAGTGAAGTAATAAGAACAGCAATAAGGGAATTGTTAAAGAGGGAGTTATGGGAGTCTAGTCTTGGCCTAGAGAAGTCCAAGAGAAAGAGCGTTAGGTCAAAGGTTGTTGAAGTACTGAAAGAAATCTGAGGTTCGGCGATTTTTTCCATAGTGTAAGTAAAGCAACTATGTTGCCACAGACCACTATGGCACTTGTAATAAAAAAACTTTCTTGGCTTTAACAATGTGCCAATAAAACGCCTAGGCATTAAAATATTAAGTCGCGGTAAAGTATTTTAGTTAGGTGATGATGAGGGCTGGTATTATAGAATGTGGTGATATATGACATCAGTTCTGAACCACAGTAATACAATAGAATATGGTAAGGAGGTTTTAATTTACTTTGATAATAGGAGAAGGTTTTTAGTCAAATTAGAGCAGGGTAAGAAATTTTCATCGGATAAGGGGGTCATACTTATTGATGATGTTATTAAGAGGGGTGTGGGAAACCAAGTAGTAACTACGCTAAATGCTAGGGCATGGATTTTGCATCCCTTACTCATAGATTATTTGGAAAAGGGGGTCAAAAGAGTTACACAAGTAATTTACCCTAAGGATCTGGGGTTCATAGTATTAATGCTTGGAATAGGATCTGGGTGTAGGGTTTTAGAAGCAGGGGTAGGCTCTGGCAATACCACAATGGTTTTAGCCCACTTCGTTAAGCCCCAAGGGCATGTATTTGGCTATGAGAATAGAAAGGAGTTCATAGAAATTGCTAAAAGTAATCTAGCGAGAGTGGGGCTAGATAAGTACGTAACTATAAAGTATGGTGATATTAAGAAAGGCGTTGACGAGAGAGAGCTTGATGCTGCAATTATTGACATGCCCGATCCCTGGGAAGCATTGGAAACTCTATATTCAGCACTAAAGCCATCAGCCCCTGTAGCATTTTTTATTCCATCCATGCAGCAGTTGATAAAACTCTTCGAAGCTGTTGATGAGCATAAGGGGTTTATGGATGTGAGAGCCTATGAGGTGCTTCTTAGGGAGATAGAGTTGTCAAGAAGGGCTATTAGACCATCAACTCATATGGTAGGGCACACAGGGTTCATACTCTTTGCCAGAAAAGTAATTAAGAGTAGTTAATAGCTTTCTATCTCGTGTGAAGAGTTATGAGCGTGCAGAGGCCTCAGAAGTATGGTGAAAGCTTTAGTGAATGGTTTAGCTGGATTATTTCGGAGGCCGAGATATACGACTATGGGAGATATCCTATTAAGGGAATGGGTGTATGGCTTCCATACGGTTTTCAAATCAGAAAAAGAGTTATTGAATTAATAAGGGCACTCTTAGATGAGACTGGGCACGAGGAAATACTGCTACCGTTGCTAATACCTGAAACCTTATTTGCAAAGGAGAGTGAGCATGTAAGAGGTTTTGAAGGAGAGGTATTTTGGATAACTAGGGCAGGTTTAGATGAGCTGGATATAAAGTTAGCACTAAGACCTACGAGCGAAACAACAATTAGCTATATGGAGAGTTTGTGGATTAAAAGCTACAAACAGCTCCCTAAAAAATACTATCAAATTGTTAGCATATTTAGATATGAAACCAAGATGACAAAGCCCATGATCAGAGTAAGGGAGGTTACAACATTTAAAGAAGCTCATACAGTTCACGAGGATTTTGAGAGCAGTGAGGAACAGATAAAAGAGGCTGTTAACATCTATGAAAAATTCTTTGACTTATTGGGAGTACCTTATATAATATCGAGAAGACCACAGTGGGACAAATTTGCAGGTGCTCTATATACAATAGCATTTGACACAATATTCCCAGATAGGAAAGCTGTTCAAATAGGAACTGTGCACAATCTTGGTCAGACCTTTACAAGAGTATTTGACATTAAGATTCAGAAAAAAGATGAATCAATTGACTATGCATGGCAAACAAGTTACGGAATTTCCGAAAGGGTCGTGGCCTCCATTATTGCTTTCCATAGCGATGAAAGGGGCCTTATTTTACCACCTCTTGTTGCACCTTACCAGGTTGTCGTAGTGCCAATATATCAAGAGAGTACAAAAGATGTTGTAATTAAGTATAGTAGTGATATAGCGAAAGTTTTGCGTGAAAATGGTATAAGGGTGTATTTAGATCTAAGAGATGAGATGAGGCCTGCTGAAAAGTTTTTCGAGTGGGAATTGAAAGGTGCTCCACTAAGAATTGAAGTTGGAATGCGCGAGTATTCAAGCAATGTAATAACAGTGTTTAGGCGCGATATAGCCAAGAGAGAGACCGTGCCTTTGCAACAATTAGTTGAAAAAATTCGCACTATGCTTGATGAAGTAGCTCAGAATCTTGCAAAAAGAGCATGGAAAGAGTTCACTTCAAACATTAGGTTATCCCAGGGTGTAGAGGAGACAGTAAAGGTACTGAGAGAGTTAGGGGGGCTTGTTTTAATGCCTTGGTGTGGGGATGAGAGGTGTATTTACGATAAGCTACAAGGCTTTGAAGGGGTTGACGTAATAGGCGAGGTTATGGAGGATTCGCTGAAGAGGCTTAATATCGACTTAGATATGCTTAGAGAGGCGAAGTGTGGTTTTTGCGGTAAACAAGCAAGGGCTGTAGTAGCTATGGCCAAAAAGTACTAAGTTCAAAGAGCAATACAAATTCCACAAATTTTCATTGTAGCAATGTTCTTGCCTTAATTACTGCTTTTAAACTAGTAGCACAAAACTATACTATTACGAGAGAGCTTTTGTATCCACATTGGTGTTTTTGAATGCCCAAGAAGAGAGAGAATAGGGGAAGGAGAAAAGGAGATAAGGGATCTGTGGCAAGAGTGCATTGCGATAATTGTGGAGCCCTTATACCCGAAGATAAAGCAGTTTGTGTAACCCGAATGTACTCTCCTGTAGATCCTCAGCTGGCCTCTGAATTAGAGAAGAAGGGCGCTATAATTATGAGATATCCTGTGACAAAGTGCTACTGTATTAATTGCGCAATATTCTATGGCATTATAAAAGTTAGAGCTGAAGAAGAGAGAAAGAAAGTCACAAGGCTATGACATCCTCAACTCTTTGAGTATGTAGTAAAGCCTTTGAACAACTGTTACAACCCCCAGCATCACCAGGGCTAGCACTATCATATCTGCAACACTAGCTCCATAACCACCATTGATAACTATCACCAGGGCCGCTATGAATATTAGTATAACTCTTTCTCCACGCTCTAATATACCCACCCCCTCAACTCTAATACCCCTTTCTTCGCCCAAGGCCCTTAAATAACTTATTAAAAAGGATACAAGTATAGCTAGATAGCCTAAGTATGAGTTTACACCTAGTAGTGTTAATGAGAACAAGTAGTTGAATTCCTCAATTCTATCACAAAAAGAATCTAGTACACCACCCCACGCGGTAACTCTATTTTTAACTCTCGCAATAGCTCCATCAAGAACGTCTGCAATGCCTGAAAGTGCAATTAGAAATGGCACTGCACCAACACATTTCCTGGTCGCTGACAGTAGCACTGCAAAAAACGAGAGTATTAACCCTATCACTGTAATAATATTTGGATTGAGGTCTATGTTTTGTGATAATAAATTGATGTACTTTGCAATAAAAGGTCTTAACTTATTTAACATAGAGCTCTCGCTCAAACTCATCAAATCTTTTAGCTTACTGTAACTCAATGTGGGGTCTAGATGCAGGCTTATAAATTTATAGCTGTACTGATGTCCTATCGACAACCATGAGTGAGCAATCATCTAAGACCTTAAACACGTTCACAATTGCACTAGAAGTTATTAAAGCTTAGTGCTTGACACTTTATCCCTCCACCTCAGTCTCAAAGAGCTACAACATATTCCAAAGGATTTATTCACCTAAAGGCACAAAGTAGTATAAGAAGGGGTGAGGATCACCACCAAGATGTACTAAGGGTCTTGAACCTTTCTCTTCATTCCCGTTATAAGGAGCTGTGCTCTAAATTGCAATGTAAAAGTATATTAACTTGAATTTTAAAGTAAACACTAGATGAAGAGGAATCCGGGAACTGAAAAGGTGATGTGAGGTCTGCATAAGTTTTGGGCTGATGGGGGATTAAAATAGGTATTTCAAGCCAGAGTAAGAAAATCATTATCTCTATATATAATCCTAGGTTGCTTTACAGAGTTATTGAAACGCTAAGGCTATTTGATGTTGCTTATCAGGGGGTTGATCATAGTGCGAAGTCTCGTTTAACAGGTGTTGTCATAGCTGATAGAGAGGGGCTAGAATACGTCCACTCTGTTTCTGATTTAAACAACGCTAGGATTGTGAATATCGATGCTAATAATGTGGAGGGTGCCGTAGTAAAGGCAGTAGTTATGTCAAAGCTAGAAAGCAATAAGGTATACGCACTTGTTGCAGGCATTGACTATGGTAAGTCAATAGGTGTTGCAATAGTGGTAGACTCAGTAGTGATTTACATGAATAGGCATAGGAGTGAAAGAGAGGTCATTAAAATAGTTAAACTATTCTTTAACAATGTTGAAGCAGTAAAAAAGCTTGTTAGAATAGGGATACCCACACCCATGATTCACAAAAGCTTTGAGTTATTTGTAGACATGCTAAACAAAGAGCTTCCACAAGGGGTTGTAGTAGAGCTTGTATCTGAGCACAGCACCTCTAAGTCCATTGCATACGAAGAAATGCGCCTAGATGAGGACTCTTTCGCTGCACTAAATATCGCAATGAAATCTCATAAGGCTTATGAATAGGTGTTGCGAGTTCTATATTGTTAAGGAAGTGACTGCTACATGACTATGCAGCACCAGCAAGTAGCAAATATGATTCGTACAAAAATCTCTATAGACGGGGGAAGACTGCTAAGAGTGGTGGGGCCAATAAAAATCCATGTTGATTATGGGCGCGTTAGGGTGCTAGGAATAGACTTAGAAACCGGTAGAGAGATTTGGGTTAGCAGGTACCGAAGCTATGCGTTAAAGGTATTGGAGCCGAGTACGATTAGTGTTGTCGTTGGTGAGGGAGGTGGTATTGAAGAGCCATTACCAGGCGAGGAACCGATAGATTCATGGGAATCGATAGGTCGAGAAATAGTTGAGAGAGGGGGCAGAGTGGTTATTCTGGGCCATGTCGAGAGTTGCAAAACAACATTTGCAACTCTACTATCTAACCTTGCTATTGAAAAGGGGGTCAAAGCATCCCTAGTTGATGCTGATGTAGGTCAGTGCGACTTAGCCCCCCCAGGTTTTATAGCTATGAAGATTATGGATAGAAAGGTGTTGTGGCTAAGGGAAGTTGCAGGTGACATTATGCGCTTCATAGGGTTTTTATCGCCATCACAAGGCATTGCAATATCAAAATTACTTTCATCAATATTAGAGCTCGTGAAACTTGCTGAAGAGAAAAAATCGCAGGTAATAATTGTAAATACAGATGGCTGGTTTGGAGACTTTACTGCCATACAATACAAATTACAATTGATAAAGAACTTAAAGCCAGACAGCATTGTGCTAATGGGTAGCGAATCCTGCAACTATCTTATCGACATCTTAAATAAGTTCTCGAGTTCTAAGACCTACTGCGTTCCCACGCCGAGGATAGTGAGAAAGAGGGATAGAGATGACAGAAGGCATCTTAGGAAGGTAAATTACATGAATTACTTTCAGAAGGCCAAGCGAAGATGCTTTAAATTAAGTGAAGTGGCATTGCTGAACTCCTGCCTCTTTAATGGAGCACAAGATCAGCAATTGCAAGAGAAAATGCAAAAAGAGCTTGGTGTGCCAATACTCATGCTAAGTAGATATAATGATGCTATAGTCATTGCTGTTTCTGACGATATAAAGATTGAAAGAATTGGCCTAGGTCATGATAATGTCTATGTAGTTAGACCTATAAATGCTAGGGGTGTTCTCGTAGCGCTTCTCAATAGCTCATTTGAGGAGGTCGGAATAGGCGTTATCCAGAGCTTGGATTTTGCAGAGCAGAAAATATGTATCTTAACTGAATATGAGGGTGAGGTTAGGGGTTTAGATATAGGTAGGATTGTTATAGGAGAGGATTGGATAGATAGAGGGATAGCGGGTAAGTGCATTCTGTAAAATTAGCAATTTTAGAGACGCACAAGCTTTGCATTTGCTACATAAATAAAGCAGAGCAGTTTCATTTATGTGACAGAGGTAAAATATAACGTTAAATTTTCTAATTATCTAACTATTAATACCGAACAGTAAGTGTATGGGCAGGTGCTTTGTTTGTGTCATTGAAAGAGTTTGTATCTTCCCTTAATAGGAAAGAGGTAGAAGATTACTCAAACTACGAGTTAGACCCAGTATTAGAACCTACGCGAATGCTTTACTTAGCAGATAGAAATGAGAAGGTGGTGCTATTTAGGGTTAGGGGTGCTCAGCAGTTTTTATGCGTTGGCAATGTGCTAAATAGTAGGAGGAGGCTTTATGAGAAATTACTAAATGTGAGAAGCGATGAAGAGGCCTACAAGAGGCTTTTAGAAGCTGTAGCTAAGCCAATTAAGCCAAGAGAGGTAGATTTCTCTACTAACTTTAAGTCTGTTAGAGATTTTGATTTGAATAGCGTACCCTTCATAAAGTTTTATGGTAACGATGGTGGCAGATACTTAACATCATCGATATTTATTGCGTGTTTAGATAGTGTATGCAATGCGTCTATACATAGGACAATGCTCATATCCAAAGACACTGTTGTAGCTAGAATTGTTCCCAGACATCTGAGGTACATATACGATGAGTATAGGAGGAGAGGCTCTGATACACCAGTGGCTATAGTTGTAGGGGTGCACCCTGCTGTTGAACTTATGGCTGCCATGTCGCCCCCCTTTGGCGTATTCGAATTGAATTTGGTGCCAAACATATTAGGCACCTTTGCAATCACCTACACACCTAAGTACGGTATACCTGTACCCGCTATAGCTTCTGTAATCCTTGAGGGGAGGATATCTTCATCACAGTTTATTGAAGAGGGCCCCTTTTTAGATCTGCTAAATCTCTATGACGGTGTTAGAAAAGAGCCCTTAATAAAAATAGAGGCTGTATATGTAAATCCAGAGGAGTATTTCTACGTGATACTGCCAGCAGGCAAAGAGCACAAGCTATTGCAGAGCTTTTATAGAGAGGCCTTAGTGTGGCAGTATGTTAGTAATGTTGTCCCTAAGGTTCATAAAGTAAGAATGCTGGAGCCCGCAGGTTCTTGGCTCGCTGTAGCAGTTTCAATAACAAAGAATGTGGATGGTGATGCAAAAAATGCTATCCTAGCAGCGTTCTCAGCTCATCCAAGTGCTAAGATAGTGCTAGTACTAGATGAAGATGTGGATCTGGACTCCCTAGACAATATTCTCTGGGCTTTTGCAACAAGATTCAGGGGTAAGGAAGGTGTTGTTATTATCGAGAAGAGCAGGTGCTCGACTCTAGATCCTATGTCTCCTACAGGGGTTTGTGATAAAATTGGAATTGATCTTACAGTGCCCATTTCCATGGATAGGGAGTCTTTTAAATACGTTAGAGTTCAGTGAAAGCTCATGCATCTTTCAAGAATTGAAGAAAGGATGCTCAGTGGTGAGTATGGAGAGGTTGTGGAAAAAGCAATTAGAGTAGTAGTTAAAGTTGGTGAGGCACTTGGAGCAGAAAGGCTTGTGGAAATAAGCCATGCCCATGTCTCAGGGATTTCATACTTTAACATAGGCGATGAGGGTCTTGAGCTACTGGAGGATCTCAGCAACAAAGGTGCAAAGGTTGGTGTATACACAACAGCAAATCCATACTCATTTGCAGGTCTGGCGCTATACAAAGATAAAGAGTTGGTTGAGAAACAGGTGAGGATAATAGGGAGTTTATTGAAGATGGGTGTAGACCCAAATAGCTTTACATGTACTCCCTACAAGCTTAGAAAGCCTCTTATAGGAGAGCACCTTGCATGGGCGGAGTCCAGTGCAGTAATCTATGCAAACAGTGTACTTGGGGCTAGGACAAATAGGGAAGGAGGACTAGTAGCCTTAATGTCAGCACTAATTGGAAGAACATATTATGCAGGTATGCATAGTATGGAAAATAGAAAAGCTAGTGAGGTAATAGTAGCACTATTTGACGTAGATTCTATTCTTATTGCAAGTCTTCTTGGACTTTACATAGGCGGGGTTTCGCACAGAATTCCCTATATTAGGGCGAGGTATAGTGCTGAAAATGAGTTGTTGCTCGACATAATGTTGCGAAGCATGCTAGCATCAATAGCTACGACCTCTGACTTACCCATGGCTGTATTGGAGAGTGTGACTCCACAGCATACATATATAATAGAAAAGGGTGAAACGATATCTGTTGACATCAGAGAGCTTGAAAATATGGACATGAAATGCTATAGCGATACCCTGCTCTTAGGCTGTCCACACATAACATTACATGAGCTTGAAGCACTGTTAAGGGATAGGCATTTAGATCTGCTACAAAAATATGGTATATCCAAAGCCATTGTAACAGTACCTAAATACGATGAAAAACACTATGATGTGGTTAGTAGGCTTATACAGAAAGCTAGGGAGAGGTATTCGATAGAAGTTCAAATCCTACCAGGTGCCTGTGCTGTGGTATCAAATCTAAAACTACTTGGCTTTACAACTATAGCTACACCACATGGAAAAGCCCTGCACTACCTTCAAAACTTAGCGGGTGTAAAGCCTTGCACAATTCGTGTATAAGGCTTGAAAATGTTGTAATACTGAAGGAAGGCTCCGCCTCAGGGCGAATACTCAAGGTTTCTACTCTATCATTTTTAGGGGATGTTGATAGGCTTAGCGGAAGAATAATATCTCAGGATGTGGGCAGCTACAACAGGGTAATTAGAGACTCTATACTTGTTGTCAAGAGGTTTCGAGGTAGTACAGTAGGTACATATGTGCTATACTACCTGTGTCGAAAAGGGTTGGCACCTAAAGCTATTTTAATGTGCAAGCCTGACCCCGTAGTAATAAGCGGAATTATCTTGTGTAACATGCTTGGTGTAAGCAACATCCCCGAGAGAGTTTATGAAGAGGTCCCTGACAACGCTAGAGCTGTATTGAGATGCAGCAAAAATGTGGCGGAGCTGTGCTTCAGTACTTAAGTTCAGTACCTAAGATAGTGAAGATAAACTCAAGTCTTCTTAGAAGATTTTTCCTTGGGCTTCTCCTGCTCCCTCTCTTTAGTTAGAGTCGTTTTAATCCTTTCAACTCTTTCAAGAGCGTCTAGCCACGAAATGATGTTTCTGATGTCCTCAAACTCCACCTCTTTATCACTTCTCAGCTTGCCCACATACTCACTTAACTTATCAGCTATAGATTTTTCTAATTCAAGTAGCACTGATGCAACATTAGCTTCAGACAACTCTTCCTCAGTTTTTACAAGCATTACACGACCATGAATAGGGCAAACAACCTCACCACTAGTGAGCTTAAAGAGAGGAGAACCACAGAGGGGGCAGGACTCGGCAAGCATTGTAGCACCACTTCTCATTAGTTCACTAGCCTTCTTTATTATGGTATCCCTATCAATACGCTCCAATGTAGTACACCCGCTATACCTTAGACATGTACTGCTATTGCATTGAAGATTTATAAAGTTAGGTGCTTTAAATAATCCCTATCCATATGAAGCAGTTAAACAAGTTTGATATAGGTAATGAGTATTGGTAATACTATGACAAAAACCTACAGCGTTCTAATAGGAGTATCCGTAGGTTTATTTATAAGCTTTGCGAATAGCTATTCGTATGCAATATCTGGGTATACGACATCAGAAATCTCTTTAATATACATACCATTGCTAATTCTGCTAGTATTCAAGTTATTGAAGCTGAATTACAGTGATCAGGACATACTATACTCAACAGCTATAGCTATAGGAATTGACATAACGACAACACTAACTAGTGGAATGTACATAACGTATGGCTTTCTTAACTATATTTCTAGCAGGCTCAGCCTTTTTGGACTTAGTGTATCTATACCACCCCAGCTTTTCAGCAATAAAAGGCTTCTCTTCATAGATGTAGAGGCTATGCCAACGTACATTACCCTAGCCATAGCGTCCCTGGGAGGGCTCTTCATAGCATTTGCACTAAGAAGTCACTTCTTCGATAAGGAGAGGCTAAGGTACCCTATGGGCACGGTATGCGCTATAGTTACACAAATATTCAAGAGCACTCTGATAAATAAAAGACTCTTTGTATTACTCTTTACCACTGGTTTTGCATTACAAGCGCTCTATTTCGCAAATCAGATGTCCATAGACCTAACGCCGTTGGTATCAATGTTCATTCCCGCAGCATCACTCACGATAACTTTTGTACCACTTGTATTTGCCTTGTTTCTACTCCTACCTCTGGGCGCTTTGAGAATGCTGTTTATAGGGTCTTTCTTAATGTACCTAGTCTTTGTTCCACTAGCTATTGCTCTATTTAAAATTCCTATAATACCTGCGCAAAGCTATGACAATATGCTCTTTAGCGTATCGCCGATTGTACTTAGTTATAATGTTGGCTTTGTAGCAACATTTCTACTATTCTACATTACTAGGTACTTCAAGCAACTTTTAGTAAGCTTAAAGGTTGCAACAGGGTTTACTGTTGAGAGACTTACACTATTAATAGGATTGGTGTACATAACACTTCTTGGAGTTACAGCCCTACTGCACGCTGGTTTAGGTAACATTAATCCCATATTTTTTGTCATGCTAGCTTTGGTCTTGCTTCTCCACTTCATATTAATTATAGGTAACATTAGGATCGTGGGGGAAACGGGCACAGGCTCACAAGCTTTGTACCCATTGGTAACCCTGATAATGTATTCTACAGGGTTGCGCGACCCTCTAACATATGCAATCTTGGATCCCTATACAGGAATCCCAATGCCGCAAACCATAGCAGCTTCTGCAATTAATTTACTTCGCTATACAAGACTTAGTAAAGGCAATAGTATTACCGTAGCCAAGTATTTCAGCATAGGGGTTACACTGGGGTGCATAGTCACTTACCTCTATGGAAACATGCTTCTCTCTGTCTATGGCATTAATTCACCGCAAATGCCTTTAACAAGGTGGATACCTACAGTAGTTTGGATGTCTGCTATATATAGTGGGAAACTCACTACAGCATCTCTACATGTAACCCTCTTTTCACTTGCCTTTGCAGTACCATTTGCACTCTTAGCTCATGTCCTAGGCATTTCACTATTCCCACTCTTGGTAGGCATAACACTCACCCCTGATATTGGATTTCAAGCACTACTTGCATACCTCATAAAGGGCTTAATTGTGAAGTTTGGGTCAGCACTACAAGAGAAATTAATTATCGGTACAACTTTTTTCTTACTTGGAGCAGCATGTGCAATTATACTAAATACTATGCTTAATGCTTTAGGGCTGATGCCATGAGACTTACCATAGCATTGCAACCAGGATATGTAATAATGGCAACAGTAATGATACTTACATTTACCATACTTATGCTAACAAGGCGTGTGAAAGGATTTGTAGAAGAGGAGCCTATAGCTACACCCACACTAGTTTCGCCAACCTTTAAGATAATTAAACTGATGTTTCTCAAGGTGACCGTAAGTATTGAAACCATGTTAATGGTGATAGCAGTAATACTAATAGCATTTACCACAAGCTACATAGCTACATACATGTACTCATCTACACACATTGATGCTACAAACATACCGCATACCTATACTGCGTTGCTTATCTCAAATCACTACGTGAACCAAGTTGAAGAAAATCTAACAAATATAACAACATCTCTTAGTTACATTAAAATACATCAAGTATTTCATGAGCTACCCATTAGGAGTAATGGTAATGTCAGTTACTTACTTCCACTATTAATAGAATGCAGAGGCTACAGCGTTGAGAAACGCAACACTACACTAGCACACCTATGTGAGCATGTAGTGCAATACAATGGAGAGGTAGCTCTAATTGATATAAATAGCAGACTTTTTAGAGAAAGCATTAGTGTTGGAGGCAAAGAGCTTTTAGTAGTTAGAGAGGACCTTTCTAAGTACCTATCTATTCCACTACTACCTGGAATATTTCCTATTCACACAATTGGTGCTATGGGCGGTGCCACAATAACCGCTTCACCATCCTCGGTAGTCGTAATACCCTACAGCAAGGACCTTTACAATGCTGTCTGCGAGAGTGACTGTGATACCAAAACAATTTTAGTTATTACCTCTCCAATACCAAGTAATGCAAAGAATGAGATTGTTGATACAGGGTTAAAGCATTTTGATATCGTTGCCCTAAGGCATGATGAAGTAATTGAAGTGTACAGTCCTAGCCTAGTCCCCTCTGCAAAGACACTTATAGGAGTGGTTTCTGCAATAATTTTTTCACTAATATTTTCACTCTCAATTTCAGGTGGCCTAGCTGAGAAAGTTGCAGAGGTTTCAGAAAAGCTCTCCTTAATGGGGGTTACATATGATACCATTACGGCCTCTACGAGTATGGCGATAACAACAATATTTGCAATATTCTCTGTACCCCTCTTAGCCTTAACCTCGCTAGGCGTTATAGCAGGCATTTCAATACTTTCATACATCCTCTCAGCAATCACGGCAAACATTCTACTAACATATAGAGTGTCAAGAAAGCTGAGGTCTAGAAGATATAGAGTGCTATCAAAACCCTTTCTCACTATTAACACCTCAACACAGATAGACATAGAACATTTTAAGCAGGTTATGCAGAGGCTTTTCGATGTTGACGACATCTTTGCATTGAGTGAAGTAGAATCATTAAGGGGTATGGACGGGCTCAATGAGATTAGAGTAGAGCTGATATACAAGAGGGGCTTTGCTACACTGATTACTATAGAAATTTATGAAGAAAAAAGTAAAGATGTTTGGAGCTATGCTATATACGTTGATGTCTGGAGCATAGAAGAGCTGAGCAAATATGAACTTAATAAAATAGCAGTACTAGCTCTTTCAAAAGCTCAAGGGGCTATAACACAATGCACTACAAGATCTTAGTAAAGACAGTTAAGTACTCCGTTACACGTAGCGGCTTTAGCTACGTTCTACTCTATGCATTTTCTCTAGTCCTGTACTTAATTGTCTGCTTTAGCAATGTGACATTACTTGTTTCTCTAATTTTAAGTGTCATAATGCTGTACACATCAATATTGTCAGATAAGCCAAGCATAGCCCAGATGATCAATGCTTATAATATTGTAGGTTTAAGAAGAAAGGAGGTAGCTCTATCATTCTGCATATTCACCTACACCCGGATTCTAGTGATCTCAATAGCTTATCTCATAGCATACCCCAGCCCCACTACTATTTCATACTTCTTCATATTATCAAATGTACTTGTGGCACTCATATTCCACTTCTCATTCCGAAGGGGGTAGGCTATGAAAGATGTTGTGGTTATTGTTAAAAACATGTGGAAATACTATAGTTACATGGGCCAGAGAATAGCAATTCTAAAGGGCATAAATGCTACGTTGTATAGGGGCGACATAGCGTGTATTTATGGGCCTAGTGGCGCCGGCAAAACAACTTTCTTAAAGATTTTGGCAGGGCTTGAAAGGCCTGATGTGGGAGAGGTTATAGTAGAGGGGTACAATCTGACTTTACTAGACGATGATGCTTTATCAATGCTTAGGACAACTATAGTAAGCTATATTCCCCAAGATTATGGACTTATAGACGACTTCACGGTGTATGAAAATGTTGAACTTCCACTGCTGGTTTCAGGAGTTTTGGAAGAGGAGAGAAGGGTTTTGATTCTAGAAACCCTTAGGTACATGGGGATAGCAGATAAAATGCACACAAAAGTGAGGTACTTAAGCGGGGGTGAGAAGCAAAGAGTAGCTATAGCTCGTGCATTGGTCGTCACACCCTCTCTTTTGCTAGCAGACGAACCAACAGCAAATTTAGATTGGGAAAACGCAAAGAGAGTACTAGAGTTATTTACAAGAATAAATAAGGACTTTAAAACAACTGTAGTTATAGTATCTCATGATGCTAGGGTTCTCGAGTTCGCAAATAGAAGATTTGCACTTTATGATGGCATTTTAAAGGAGGTGTAGAACTGAACATAGCATTGCATCACCTATTCTTCAAGCAACTTAATATAGCTCTTAAGCCTCTCTATCACATCCCTGAGCTTCTCCTCATCCATCTTCAAAGACTCGTAGTAGGTGTTCACCACTATGTCAAACCAATCTAGTGCTGCTAGTAAGACATCGTAGGGGCAGAGGACATTGCCCTCAGAGTCCTCAAGGACCTCCCTATCAATACAATCTTCATGCATGAGAACGCCACATACTGAGCACCTGACATACCTCTCCTCATTTGTTATTTCTCTGTTGCATATAGCACATCTTGGTGCAATACGTTTCTTCTCGATATCATGCATCAATGGTGCTCACACGGTCCGTGAAATCATCATCACATCAGTTAACCCAGCGTGCGATCATCGAGATAACTTTAAATTGTGCTACTTATAAAACTATCTCTTAGCTTCTGACAAGGGGAGGGCTCGTGAAGGTTGTGATACTAGCCGGTGGTCTCGGAAAGAGATTGAGGCCCTTAACAGAGGATAGGCCAAAGATTCTTGTTGAGGTGTGCAAAAGACCTATTCTAGAATGGCATATTCACTGGCTTAGTAAGTATGGCTTTAAGGATTTTGTGCTGCTTTTAGGCCATGCAAAGGAGAAGGTTTTAGAAGAGGTTGGGAGTGGGAAAAAGTATGGGGTAAACGTGGCCTATGTTGTAGAAGATGAGCCTCTTGGTACCGGAGGTGCTATAAAGAATGCTGAGGGTATCCTAAGGAATGAAGAGTGGTTTTTAGTGGTAAATGGTGATGTTATTACAGATCTAAATCCACTTCTACTCTTAGAAGCGATTAAAGATAGCAATGCTATTGCGAGCATAGCTTTAGTTTACATGAGAAGCCCATACGGTATTGTAAAAGTTGTTGAGGGGTACGTGAAGGAATTTGTAGAGAAGCCTGTACTAGAGCACACAATTAATGCTGGGGTCTATGTGATGAGGCCGCAGATCTTTGATTACCTACCAGAAAAAGGGGATATCGAGGTGACAGCGTTCCCCCTATTAGCTAAGGAGGGTAAGCTAAAGGGTTATGTATTTAAAGATGTGCTGTGGAAATCCGTAGACACAATCAAGGACCTAGAAGAGTGTGGAGATATGCTCAGGCAAAAGTACCCAGAGTTCTGCAAAAATGGTTAAAGCACTTTGAATTACTGAGGCTACGCAAGCCTCTTTTTCCAAATTCCTAATTCACTAAACATATAGTTAATTGGGAACCCTATTAAAATACCTGTGAACTGAGCTACTAATGGGTTCCATGACAGCCCATACTTTACAGATACTGCTGAAACATATTGGGCTATCGCACTAAGAGATGAAGATATGTGAAATAGTAGAAGCCTGTAAATTAACGCCCCAAAACGTCTATCTCTAAAGGTCCAGACTTCATGTAGAGAGAAGTTAAATAGTATGCTGAGCTCTATAGCTATGGCGCTGCCCAAGATGAAGAGCCTGTCATATAGTAATGGGGCAAAATATCTGAAGAGTAGTAGTATACCAAGGTTTACAAGAGTGCCGGCAAGCCCTACAGCGATGAATTTGAAGGGTCTCCAACCACTTAGCTTAAGAACATGAACCAGATAAGCTATAATAACCTTCGAACCCAGCTTACTTTTCCCAAAAGCCCTAGGTCTAAAAACGTAGGGAACCTCAACTACTTTTTGGGGGTTGCAACGCTCTAGAATTTCAAGCAAGATCTTGAAGCCTTGGGGATTTAACTTCCCCCTGCTATCAGATACAAGCCTCCTCTTAACCAAGAAGAATCCTGACATTGGGTCAGAAAGCCCCCGTGCATTAGGCAAGAAGAGCTTTGCAATCAATCCAGCCCCCCTAGATGTTAAGAGGCGTACCTTCGACCACCCCTCAATACCTCCGCCCCTCATGTACCTAGACCCTACTACAACATCAGCCCCATCTTCAATAGCTTTTCTAAGAAGGGGCTCGATGTACTTTGGTGGGTGTTGCAAGTCAGCGTCCATTATAACAGTGTAGTCTTTCAATGAGAAAGAGATCCCGTCTACTACAGCTGTGGATAACCCTTTCAAATTGATTCTTCTCACTACGGTAATGCCATCCGTGAGCATCTCGACAGCCTTTCTCCATGTGCCGTCAGGGCTATTGTCGTCAACTAAAACAATTTCACAATCAGCATACTTAGGTAAGCTGTTGCTTAACTCTTTGAAGAGGATCTCTATATTCTCACTTTCATTGTATGTTGGGATAACTATTGAGAGAGACACATTAATATTAGTGGTGGCTGTAGCCGTATTTATGCACCCATATAAATATAAATAATAGGTTTTGCTAAGAAAAACGTTTATGACATTAAGACCGCGCTTGCGAATTGCAGTTAACAGCTTTACTCAACAGTTTAAAACTAAACATGCTATTAAGATGTGCTGGAGGCTCTAGAGCATTGGTTGAGGGGCAGGCAATGCCTAGTACAAATACGACTAATGTTGCTATGGAGGTGTTGAAAAGACTTGAGAATCTGTATAGACCTAGTTTAGAGGATTACATAGCACTAAACTTGCTGAACTCAGGTGTGAGTGATTTTGAGTTCCTCATAGGCGTGGTGCTAAGTCAGAATACTAGTGATAGAAATGCGCTAAAATCATTCAATGTCTTAAAAAATGCACTTAGAGGAGTGCTAGACCCCAACTCTATACTAGGCACTCCTTTAGAAAGGTTAGAGAGTTTGATTAAATCTGCTGGTTTAGCTAAGAGGAGAGCTAAAACACTAATAGCTCTTGCAGAGTGGTTTAGGGAAAATAGCGAATTAATACAAAGGCTAAGAGAGCTAGAGCCTGAGGAGGTCAGGGGATTGCTTATGAAGGTATACGGAATCGGCCCAAAAACTATAGATGTGTATATTCTTATGAGGTTAAATAAGCCCGCATTTCCAATAGACACACACATAAGGCGAGTTTTATCGAGGTTATGGAGATCCCCTACCAATAGCTACAAGGATATGAGCAACACAATAATATCAATGCTTAACAACAATGTCGACCTGCTTAAAAAACTCCATATACTGCTAATAGAGCATGGACGCAGGGTGTGTAAGGCTAGAAGACCCCTATGCAATCAGTGCGTGCTCAGTGACTTGTGCCATTATTACAGTACAAGAGAACTTCCTCAGTAAAACCGGGTACATCATTTATTCAGCGCTCAGCTAAATCATCACTGTTTCATACCGCCTTATTAACATAATTGTCACAGTGAAAATAAGTTTAACAAATGTACACACTATTACGCTCCAAGTTCAATAAAATTAAAGCGAGTTGCTATATGGGGTGTTTCTATCGTCAAACAATTCAATGCTTATGGCAGCCTAAGATATTTATTTTTAATAACATTACTTAGAGGTTGTATATCACGAGATCTCGCTATTTAATTTGCCGCTCAAGGCATTAGAATGGGGGAGCATGCAATGCAAGTAACAATGCAACAAGGTATGAAATATGAGTATGTAGCTGTAGACACGGCTATTGAAAAACTTGCGAAAGCTGTTGAGCTAAATCTCGCTATTCAAGATGTCGAGATAAAGAGTGCTGTAGGGATGATATGCGCTGAAGACGTATATTCGCCTATTGATCTACCACCCTTTGACAGGAGTGCAGTTGATGGATACGCTCTGTGTAGTGAAGCTACAACCTCAGCATCTCCAAACAACCCGATACCCCTTAAGTTGCTGCCCCAAGGATCAGTACTTTCATCATGCAGCAATGCCATACCTGTAGCAACAGGTCAGAGAATCCCTGAGGGTGCTGATGCTGTAGTCATGCTTGAGGATGCTGCTCAAGAAGGGGACGTCGTATATGTGATGAGGTCCGTACCTAAATATGGTAATGTGTCTAGGAGAGGTGAGGATATTAAGAAGGGAGAATTGGTTGTAGCTAAAGGAACCATAATCAAGCCTCAGCATATTGCCGCTCTTTCAGCTATTGGGATGACGCGTATCAAAGTGTATAGAAAGCTAAACGTAGGGCTCATCTCCACAGGTTCAGAGGTTGTAAGCCCTTCACATGGTTTAGAAGCCTATGAGCAAGGGTACGTCTTGGACTCCACATCAATACTCATATACACAGCTCTCTCTATGCACAGGTTCGTAAATGTTAATTGGTATGGGTTTGTTAGAGATGAGGAGCTTGAGATTAGGACTGTAGCTGAAAGAGCTTTGAATGAGAATGATATCCTTGTGTTTACAGGGGGTACAGGGCCTGGAGAAACAGACAAAACCTTTAAATCTATTGTAGAGATGGGGAAGGACGTTAAGATCATAGCTAGAGGACTTGCCATAAGGCCTGGAAGACCAACTTCAATACTTGTTATTGAAAGCAAACCTGCATTTCTGCTTTCAGGATTTCCTATAGCTGCATACATAGCATTGCATGAGGTGGTGCTAAGAGCAATTTACACTCTTTTGAAGATTCGAAGTGAGCTCTTTGTGGAAGTACCTGCAAAGGTCGTCAAAAGAGTCTGTGGCTCCGTAGGGTACAGTACATATGTTAGAGCTAAGCTATCTAAATGTGATGGGGAATTATGTGCGGAACCTGTGCTACTCCATGGCTCAGGGATTTTAAGGTCGCTACTTGAAGCAAGTGCCTTGATCGTAGTCCCAAGAAATGTTGAAGGGTTTGAAAAAGGTGAGAGAATCTGGATAAGGCTTTTGTAGACAGGAGGAAAGTATTTCACACACTATTATCCATAGAAGAGGCGTTATCTAAGCTAGAGCAGCTTGGCTTAGCAAAGCCTATAGGTATAGAAGAGGTAGAACTTGAGAATGCCTTTGGAAGAGTCCTAGCTGAAGACGTATATTCACCAATAGATTACCCACCCTTTGACAGGTCTGAAGTTGATGGATATGCAACTTCATTTAAGTCTACTGAAGGTGCTGATGAGCTTCACCCCAAGAGATTAAAAGTGGTGGGCAAGGTTTCAATAGGTGAGGTCCCCGAGATAGTTGTTGGGGACAACTCTGCTGTAGTGATAGACACAGGTGCTGTTATTCCTAAAGGAGCAGATGGAGTTGTAATGGAGGAGTACACAGAGCGTATAGCACAAAACGAAGTTATTGTTTATAGAAGTATTACACCAGGAGAAAACATTGCGTTTGCAGGTAGTGATGTGGCTTTAGGAGAGCTTATTTTAAAGAAGGGTACGAGGCTCACATATAGAGAAATAGGGATTTTAGCAGCACTTGGAATGAGTAGTGTAAAGGTGTTTAAAAAACCTAGGATTGTTGTTGTATCCATTGGCAATGAGCTGCAGAAGCCAGGCACGGCACTAGCCTTGGGCAAGATATACGATACGAATGGGTATGCAGTGTCAGCATTCTTAAAGCAGTATGGATTTGATGCGAGGTACTATGGAATACTGCCAGATAATGAAGAGGTTGTCTACAATGAGATTGCGGCATTGCTACAGTCGTACGATGTTATAGTAACGTCGGGGGGTACCTCTGCTGGTGAGGAGGATGTTGTGTACAGAGTTTTTGAAAGGCTTGGAACTGTACTAGTTCACGGGCTTAAAGTAAAGCCAGGTAAACCAACAGTTATTGCAGTGAGTAGAGAGGGTAAGATACTGTTTGGATTACCTGGCTTTCCATTCTCAGCACTCTCTGTGACAATACTACTACTCAGCAGGGTTCTTGAAAGACTTGAAGGATTCGAGACTAAGAGAAGACTAGTCTGGGCTTTATCCACGTTCAAAGTACGAAAAGATATTGGTAGAACTTGGTTTACACCAGTAGCCTTGAGTAGTGTAGGAGGGAAGATATTTGCAATACCGCTACAAACATCATCTGGAAGTGTATCACCACTGCTTAAAGCAGACGGCATTGCCATTCTTCACGAAGACAAAGATTATGTAGATGAAGGTGAAGAGATAGAGGTTGTGAGTCTTGATGGTGAATTAAAGGAGGCAACAGTAATCGGGAGCCACGATACATTGCTACCAATGTTATTGACAAAGCTCGGTATTATAGACAAGGTATCGCTTGGTTTTGTAGGATCTTATAGAGGATTGCAGTTAATGAAGAAAGGGTACATAGATGTAAGCCCTATTCACTTACTAGACCCTGTTACAGGAGAATACAACGTCCCCTTAATAGAGAGTGACAGTGAATTGAGAAGTAGAGCAGTGCTAATCAGAGGTTATAGAAGGAGGCTTGTCTTAGCATTTAGGAAAGGAAATCCGAAAAATATTAAGGGGTTTGAGGACTTATTAAGGCATGATATACGATTTGTTAATAGAAACAGAGGTTCTGGGACAAGAATTTACATAGACAAGATTCTAGATGATGTGGCTAAAAAGATGGGGCAAAGCTTTCTTGAAGTCGTAAAGAGGGTCAATGGCTATTGGTACGAGGTGTCAACACACACTGGCGTAGCTGCTGCTATAGCTCAAGGCAGGGCTGATGTAGGCGTATGCACAGAACATGCAGCTATACTCTATAATCTCGATTACATTCCCCTGACGTGGGAGTACTACGACTTTCTAATAAATATCCAAAGTATGAATAAGAGTGCTGTTAGAAAGTTTATTGATGGATTGAGGGATTCGCTAACAAGAAGCACTATTAATAGCTTTAGAGGCTATGAAGCACCTAGTGATATAGGTTCAAAGCTTTGTTGCTAGGCCAGTTTCCTAACTATTTTTCGTGAAAGCTCATCAGCAAGTCGAAGAGGCTCAGGAAGGGTGTAGCTACAGTTCCACACACTTAGCACTATGGTAGCGGCATCCTCTGCTGTAACCTTATTACCTATGCTCACATAAATCTTCTTAGAGCCTCCCCTTATAACATACCCTACAACCACGCCATCAATGACTATGACCTCATCGCCACCAATTTGAGCTACATTCCCGTACAAAAGGCTTTTCGCAACGCCTATTGTTGGTATGCTTAGCACAACACCTATATGTGATGCTATTCCACATTTCCTAGGGTGAGCCATTCCGTGGCCATTTACAAGTGTTACATCTATGCTGGTTTTACTTAGCAACTGCATCAAAGCTTTTATCATTAATGGCGCTTCTCTAAACGCTAGTAACCCTGGTATGTAGGGGACCAACACCTTTTCACAGTGCTGTGAATACGTTATCAAAGTTCTGCTCTTTAAACTATATGCAACTGCGACTGCGCAACCCATGTCACCTTTGTAACTAACATCAACCCCTGCTATTGTATCAATAGCTGAAATGCTTATGGGCTGAATAACAATGTGCTTGCTGAGAATTTTCTGGGCTCTTAAGGCATTTTCAACGAGAAATGCCATAACTACACTTCCAAAATCTTAGGGCTATAAGGCTATGCTCTTTTCTATAATACCGCTTTTACTTATGGCCAGCACGTCTATACCGTCACCTGATACCGCGTCTCTTGATATAGCAGATTTTATAGCTTTAATGGCTAGGTCTATGGCTTTCTCTAGCTCTAGATCCTTTTGATACTCAGCCTCTATAATTCCTATAGCTATCGGAGCCCCTGACCCAACTGCTGCGTAATCGTCCTCAATTACAGAGCCTACAGGGTCTAGCACATACAAGTGATAGCCTTCATCGTCGTACCCTGCAAAGATTATTTCCGATATGAATGGCATTAACTTGTAGCTGTAGAGAATAGCTGAAAGAAGCTTAGCTGCAGATCTTATCCTCATTTTTGTAGATGTTATGAGCTCTCTGTACATTACTTCTGCGCTTAGAATTCTGTGCAGAGTTTGCATGTCCCCCACAAGACCGGCTGCTGCTATAGCCATTCTATCACTTATCTTAAAAACCTTCTTACCAGCTCTACTCACAATGTAACCTCCATAGCTAATCCTCTTCTCAGCTCCAACAACGACGCCACTATTAACCTTGAGGCCCACGGCAGTAGCCCCTGTTATTATCCTTTCGTAACTCACGTATTCACACCAAAGCTAGTAATAATATTGTGCTATTAAAAACATTAATGCTACTTTTGACCGAGTTCTGCTGGGTCATAGCCGTAGAGAAGCTTAAAGAGCTTTCTACCCTCTTCAGACATCATCGCTGGGGTCCACTGCCGCTCTAAGTCCAACTTAACCTTGATATTCTTATCAGGAAAGGCCTCCTTTAAAGCATTTTCAGTTTGCTGCACTACGAGATATGCTATGGGGCAGAAGGGTGTCGTTAAGCCAAGCGTAACCTCTAAATCACTATCACTTATTTTAATGGAGTACACAAGGCCTAGGTCATATATATTAATGGGTATTTCAGGGTCGTAAACATTCTTTAAAATTTCAATAATCCTTTGCATAGTTGCATCCCTTGTTACAGCACCACCTTCTATCACTCTCAAGCACCCTTTACATAGTCGCTTTCATGCTATTACTTAGAGTGCTTGCAACACTAATATTTTTGACTTACATGACTAGGTGTAGCTAAGGAATTTTAGTTAAAGAGCCTTTGCAGCTCTCAGCTTTTCAACAGCTATCTTTGCCGCCCTATAGGGATCCGCACTTTTGGTTATGGCTGAGCCAATCACAATTATTCTTGCTCCACTTTTAGTAAAGAGGTCTACATCCTCAGGCTTTATACCTCCAGCTATCGAGACTATAATGTCACTTTCTGCTAGTTCCTCAACTTCCTTAAGTAATTGTCTTGCACTCACACCTCTTTTTCGCTGTACATCCACACCAACATGCAAATTCACAATGCTTATACCATAGCTTGACAGTCTGAACGCGCGCTCAACAGGGTTACTGACATAGATCATGTCGACTATAAGGTCTATCCTGAGGTTTTTACATATCTCGTAAGCCTCCTTAATTACATCATCATCAACTATACCTAGGATTGTTACAGCATCTACACCTTCATTTGCGTACGGTGTGAACTCCAGCGCAATAGCATCAACGGCTTTTAAATCAGCTAGAACGAGCTTCTCTTTGGCAATTCTCTTGATTTCCTTAGCGGCTAGAATTCCATAGGTCTTAGCTAGTGGTGTACCGATTTCCAGTATATCTACATCAGCTTCAACAACTTTCGAAGCAATTTCAATAGCTGGTTTAAGGTCTGTAAAGTCTAATGCGACTTGCAACAAAGGTCTTTTAAGAGACTCTTGAAGTATCAATCCCATAGCATCTTCACCAAACGAGCTTTGAGGTTATTTGATTCAGTAACTCCTTTCCTTCTTTTGTCTTGGGGTAGCTAACAGTCATAATTGACTGTGGAAAGGGCGTGGCTTTAACATATTCAAGGAATTTTCTAGGCCATTCATCAACGTCAAAGCCTTTTTGAGCTAGCAGAGCTATTAACCACCTCTCACTGCCAAAACCTGAGCAACCTGACCACAGTGTATCGCCCTTATTGTGCTTCACTCTAAATGGCTCTGTAAACTTCGTACCATGGATGGATATGTTGCCTATCTCTAGCCAATTCTTATTATCTTCTCTAGACCCCCGGTAAGGAAGCCATGCTTCAAAGTCGATCGTCCCAGGCACATCGATATTTACGCTCCTCACCTCCTCCTGTACGGTGCCGCTTTGCTCATAAAACCATGGTGTTACCCAAGCCATTCTCCACTCTAACTCAAGAACCTTATCCATGAAGTATTCGTATCGCTCCAAAAGCTTGTTCCTAGTATCTATCACATGCTCAGGTTTGCCAAGCCAAACAACCTCAATTCGGTGAAACTCTATAACCCTTTCAATGCCATGTATTCCTCCGGATTCCCACCTAAATGATGGGCCACTCATGTCAAACCACTTTACTGGAAGCGCACTGTCATCAAGAATCTCGCTTTCAAAAAACCAGTAGAAAGGTTCGCATTGAGCAAAGCAAAGGAAATATGTTGGGGGCTTCAGGTGTCTCTGCAAATCCTCAGGATCAATACCATCCATAACATACATGCTGTCAATGAGCTCCTCAAATTCTGATAACTCATAGCTCTTGGGGAGTGATGCAAATATGATTGAATTTATGACACCCTTTAGATGCCCCGTCTTTAATCCTACTTCGAGTGGGTACATCTTTGGGAACGTCGCCTCCTGAAATCCTAATGGTTTTACAACTTCATCTAGAAATAGTTTCTTTAGTGCATTGAGTAAGTGGGTTAGTGGGGGGGTGTAGAGCCACTGTCCTATGCTCATCCTCTTCATCCATCCTATCTCCTCCAAAATCTTATTGGGATCCACAGCTATGGGCTTCTGAATTCTTGGAGCACTAGCCTTTAATAACGTCCAGTGCTCTGCTTTACCACCCCACTTGACCCTCTTCTCTTTTTCTTCAATAAGCTGCATTAACCTGAGGAATATGGGTTTCTTTAGGTCATCTTCATGTAGCTCAGAGAATTCTATGACGGTTTTGCCATTAGCTTCAGATACCCCCTTTATAAATGGCAATCTAAGTGATATGGAGATTTTTGTATCCATAATCACCTTAACATCTCTTAGAGTAAGTTTACGTATACCAATACGATACTTACTCCCTAAGCTACTTGCCAATACATTTTTCACTCTTAACGACGCTTCGTCCAATCTCACCTTAGTTCCAGTCTCAATTCTCATTTTAATTACGTTTAATTCAATGTTGTACTCAGCTATTGTTGCTGCATCCTCTGGTTTCCTAGCACCTCTCTTGAGGTAATCTTTATTAAGAAACTCTACTAGTTTTTCTACCTCGTTAAAGGCTTCACTTGGTAGAGGCTTGTTCAATACAATTTCAAGTAGACCTGTCAAGATCATGAGGAGTCACGGGGAGGCGCATCTGTGGTGTAATAGCCTCAATCTCTTACTACCACGTATTTATAGCTCAAAATATAAGTTATGCTGAGTTATATTATCATATGTGAGGTGCCATGTTACATCCTCAAGAGATTGAGAGGTATGATAGGCAGATAAGGATATTTGGTATTGAGGGTCAGGAGAAGCTGAAGAAAGCTAGTGTTTTAATAGTTGGTATCGGGGGGTTGGGGACAGCTGTTGCAACATACTTGGCGTATGCAGGTGTGGGGAGACTTGTTCTAGTTGATGACGGTTTTATAGAGCTTTCAAATTTAAATAGGCAGATACTCTATGAAGAGGCTGACGTAGGAAGCCCTAAGGCGAGCGTTGCTTGTAAAAAACTGCAGAAAGCCAATTCTAAGCTGGTATTAGAGTGCCATGCCCAGAAATTTAATGCGGATTTGGGGGAAGGGCTCGTTAAAGACGTTGACATAGTGGTTGACGCCCTAGATAACTGGGAGACTAGGATGTTGCTAAACGAGATTTGTGTAAAGCACAAAAAGCCATTGGTGCACGCAGGTGTAGAGGGCTGGTATGGGCAGGTAACCACGATAATACCAGGTATAACACCTTGCCTCTATTGCATACGGCCCTACAGGGTTAGCGAAAGGCAGGAGACTAAAAGAGTAATAAGTGTGGCTGGGGTTGCACCAGGAATTCTTGGAATTTTAGAGGCTACAGAGGTGCTAAAGCTTATTTTAGGTGTTGGCAGGACCCTGCAAGGCAGAATACTATTCGTTGACTTGCTAAATCTCGAATTCAAAGCCTTTGAAGTTAAGCGAAACCCCGCTTGCCCCATCTGCGGGCATGTTCAGTAGCCAAGTGAATCATCTTACGTCTGGGTGACTTCTTGGACTAGCCCTAGCCTCGTTAAGTATTCCAACGCTTTAACCACGACATCCCTTTCCACAACTCTGCAGTACTCATGGAATATGCTGTCAACTATCTCCTGCACTGTTAAACTGCGTTGTGAAAGGAGAAGCGGAATGTATCTTAGCACCACAAAGTTAGTGAAATCGTCTTCAACAAACTTCATAAACTCATTAAAGTCATGCCTTGTAAGATTCTTGGCTATGTATCTTAAGCTAAGCACACCCTTAGGCCCAGCATACCTATACTTCTTGCTATCCTTATAAGCACTCTCTACTGAGATTGTGGAGTAGAGGCTACCTCTCTCAAAACACTGCTTTACAGCAAGATAGCCATTTTTGAATTCCTTGTAAAGCTTTGATAGTGCTTTAACATTGAGCTCCAGTACCTCAAGATTCAGGGCGGCAATAGAAAAAGCACCTACAGCTACACCCACATCTCTAGCAATTTCCACATCAAACTTAGCTATACTGTCTTCACCACTATGGTAAAAAATGTCGGGCCACTGATTTATCATTACCGAAGGTATGGAGAACTGCAGGTAGATGTCATGATCACTTCCACCCTCATATGGCAGTACGTCAAATCTATACCTGTTTATCCTTGCTACACTATTAAACGACTTATTGCCGTGGCTTATTACCGCTAGAAGCGTTTTTAGTAGGAGAGATTCGTATAAATCACTTGATAAGAAGCGTGGTGGTAGTATTAAATTAAGTGTTGATTTTGTGAGCTCCTGTTTTTCTCCAACCATATCTAGGTTTACTCCAAACTCTATCCTAGTACCCTCCTCACTCTTCTTAGTTAAGTAGGGCAGTGACCCATAGTATTCTGGGAACAGTATGAGCACAAGGCGCTTTCTACTAGGGAGCTTAAGGACATTACGCGCTATTCCTCTATCTATAGCTGAAGCTATTTCAAGGACTACTGCAGTGCCACTAACATTGTCATTCACCTCGCCCTTGGGATGGCAGTAGTGGGCGTAGACGTGAAGCTCCCCTTCTTTTTCTTTTTCACTTTGTTGTAGCACTGCTTCGATAACCCTTATCTTTGCAGTAGCCCTGTTACGCGACTTTATATCTATCCTCACAACAACTCTCTCACCTTTTTCTAGTAGCAAGCGAATCCTGTTAGCAGCATCCCTTGGTATAGAGGCTGCTGGAGCAGTATACTTTGCAGCATCCTCGGGTGTGAGAAATAGTGATAAGTATGGAACAGCGTTTTCAGGAGCATTCATTCTGTAGAAGAGAAAGCCAGAGACATCGGCATTGGCAAGGCTCGTGTAAACAATGTAGGGGGTGCCGTAACTTAGGACAATCTTGTTCTTTAGTTTATCTATGGTAGAGGGGCCTAAATCTAGGCCGCTCCCAATGTACACAACCTCACCTTCGACAGAGCCTGCAGGGGAGTGAGCAACAGCACAGAGTCTTGACTCCGCGGAGCTCACGAGCTTTGCGTGGAAAGGCTTAGTAATTTCAACTAGGCACTCTTCTAAATCCCACCCAGCTATGGGAAGGTGAAGGCCGTGAGGCTTAGAATAGTCAAATTCGTGAACACGCACCTCAAAAGCAGAATTCCTTTTCAGAAAAGCATAGATATATTCACTAGCTTTTTCAAGCTCTGAAGATCCTTGAATTCTGTGAAATTTTGATATCTCAGTAACATACTCCATAAGCTCAGTTGTTGAAAAAGCCTCACGAAGGACTTCTAATATTGAAGAGAGCCTCATGAGGTGCTGCCCTTATTCATGGTTAATAGTATTAAAGAGGGCTGTGCTCAAAACTTAAGTTAAGCTTTAATAAGCAACGCCGGGCTATATATGGCGATGCGTAGATGGAGATAGCGGTTATTGGAGGAGGTATCGCAGGGCTTCTAACGGCATACCATTTAACAAGACTTGGCGCAACTGTTACTCTATTTGAGAAAAGTAGGGGTGAGCCGCGAAGGCATTGCACTGGTATTGTATCTCGTGAAACCTTGCACGAAATTCCTCTCGCTAAGAAATTTATTGTGGGAGAGTACTCCTCTATAAAGCTCTTCTTTGCTAACACTTCAACTAGCATAGAGGTTACATCTTCTAGTAGCTTTGCATATAGAATTGACAGAGTTGAGCACGAAATTGCGCTGCAAAGCCATCTGAAATACTTAGGCGTTGAAATGAAGGCTCTTCACAACGTCTTAGACGCTAGCAGGGAGAATGGGGGCTGGAGCTTGGCTATAGAACGTGATGGTAGTATACTTAGAAAGTCGTTTAAGAAGGTGGTTATAGCGGACGGCCACCCAGGCAAGATATCGAGAAAAGTTGGATGTAGTGCAGTAGCAATCCCACTTAGTGCTGTTCAGAGAGACTATACTGTTACGAGTTTAAGCATCACAAACTCCTTGTACGTATATGTAGACCCAAAGTTGCTGGGTTACGGATTTGCATGGCTTGCTCCATTCAACGAAAATATCGCAACAATAGGCTTTGCCACTTCATATAGTGCTACGCGTATAGTTTATGAACGCATTTTAAAGTTCTTTAGCAAGACCTTGAATTTAAGCATAGGCAGCCCCTTGGGCAATTATTATGGTGGGGTAGTTTTAATGGGGTATCCAAAGAAGTTCGTGAGCGAGGATTACGATGTGATCTGCATTGGCGATTCAGTTAGCATGGTTAAGAGCGTTAGTGGGGGAGGCCTTTATGGAATATCAAAATACTCGCACACATTATCTAGAGCGTTAATTAAAGAATCTATGAGCACTAACATCGAGAGCCTCGCTAATGAGCTTAAAAAGCAGTTTTATATCAAGCAAATTGCTTGGTCTAAGCTAAGTATGAACGTAATCAGAAGGCTCCTTGAAATTGCGGCAGCTGCTGAACGCGAAATAAAGATTTCTTTAATAGATGAGAGGCACTTTGACGCTCACGAGAAAATATTACTCGACGTTATTTACAGCGTGATACTGGGTATGAGGCCGTAGTGCAGATGTTATAGATTTTAAGCTATTTATAGATGTACACCTCAATGGTGTAGAGCGCAGTGTGGTGTTCATGAGTAACAGAGGTAAGATTTCACTAGTGCATGGATTTGGTGGTAGAGAAACTTATGAGCTTTTAGACAAGGTCATTTTCTCAAAGCTCCCACTAAACTTAAAGAGAGTTGAAGGTGGTGCGGGGCTCGAGGTTCTCGATGATGGTGCTGTAATTAGGTTTGGAGATACAAATATTGTCATAACCTTGGATAGCTACACCATTAAGCCCATAGTATTTCCCGGGGGGTCCATAGGGACGCTGGCAGTCTCTGGCACTATTAATGATCTCGTGGTTATGGGGGCGCATCCAATAGCTTTTGCAGATTCCATAGTTGTTGAAGAGGGGTTTGATGTAGAGCTACTCAATAAGGTAGTTGATGATATGCTTAGATTACTTATAGAGCTCAAAGTGCCTCTAATTGGTGGCGACTTTAAGGTGATGCCGAAGGGCTCAGTAGATGGTATAGTGATAACATCTGTTGGTATAGGTGTAGCTGAGAACCCGATTATTGATGTTAATATAGCGCCAGGGGATAAGATCATTGTCACGGACCCCATAGCATCCCACGGTGCTGTGATCCTCGCAGCTCAGTTAGGGATGCTTGACAAGCTTGAGGGCATTAGAAGCGATGTCAAGCCATTGATAGGAATTCTTCCAGTAATAGATAAGTACCCTGGTTATATACATGCTGCTCGAGACCCAACCAGAGGCGGATTAGCTGCAATACTGAATGAATGGGCTCGCCAAAGTAGTGTTACAATAGTAGTGGAGAGAGAGAAAATACCTATAGAGGATAGCGTAAAGGGGTTCTTAGAGGCTATGGGCATAGACCCTCTCACCATGGCTAGTGAAGGAGTAGCGGTTATCGCAGTTGCAGACGCCTATGCCGATAATGTAGTTGAGGATCTGCAATCAAGAGGTTTTAAAGCAGCTGTTATAGGCTATGTCGAGAAGCCTAAGAGTGAGTTTCTCAGAGGCAAGGTAATAGCAGTTACAGAAATTGGCGGAAGGACAATAGTTGAGGCCAGAGGGTATAGCCTTCCAAGAATATGCTGATCGAAATGACTAAAGCAGTAAAGATTATTGTAGGTGGGCTCGTCCAAGGCGTGGGGTTTAGGCCAGCTATTCGTAGAGCCGCGCTGTACTCAAATATCAGAGGCTATGTTAAGAACTTGGGCGGCTCAGAAGTAGAGATTTTCATAGAAGGCGATGAAGAAAGTATAGAGACTTTCATAAACTCACTAGTACGCTTCCTACCTCCACACGCCCTAATTGAAGAGGTGCACATGAGTTATGAAAAACCCCGTAACCTAAATGAGTTTGTCATTGAGAAAAGCAGTGGAGTACTTGTTAAAAGATCTATGATTCCTCCTGATATTGGAATATGTGAGTATTGTTTGAGAGAAGTCTTAGATCCAAGTAACAAGAGGCATCGATATCCATTCAATTCCTGTGCATGGTGTGGACCCAGGTACTCAATGATGTTCAGCATCCCCTATGATAGGGAGAACACGAGCATGAGAAAGTACAGGCTCTGTAATGATTGTGTGAAGGAGTATGAAGACGTAAATGATATTAGAAGGCACCACGCTCAAGGAATTAGCTGCCCAGATGATGGCCCTAAGCTCTACCTGTGCACCTCAAGTGGAGAGAGGCTTGATGTAGATGACCCTGTGAGGGAAGCTGCAAAGCTTATTGATGAAGGATTTATAGTAGCTGTTAAGGGTATTGGCGGCTATCACATAGCGTGCCTAGCCACAGATGATAATGTTGTTGTGAGGCTTAGAGAGAGAAAGAGAAGGCCGTCAAAACCCTTTGCTGTAATGGCATTGGATCTAGATGTTGTGTCAAGGCTCGTGTACCTAACCCCCCCTTCATCTATAGACCTGCTGCTATCGCCACAAAGACCCATAGTGTTGCTTCCAAAAAGAGAAGATAGCCCAGTGTCGTATTACGTTTCCCCTGGTATGGATGTTGAAGGGGTGTTCCTTCCATACACAGCCCTACATTACCTGCTACTGCAGGAGGTGAGAGACAGGGTTCTCATTATGACAAGCGGCAATGTGCATGGCCAGCCTATGTGCAGGACTGAAGAGTGTGTGTTTAAGAAGCTAAGCAGTGTTGTTGACTATGTTCTTTCACACGATAGGGAGATTGTTAATAGAGTGGATGACTCTGTAATAAGGTTTACTAATGGAGAGGCTGTTTTTCTCAGAAGAGGCAGAGGTTATGCTCCTATGTGGATAAGGACTCCGTTTCACTTAGACAGAGAGGTTATAGCAATGGGCGCAGAGCTGCAGACTGCAGCAGGGATAGGGTTTGAGGACAAGGTTGTGCTAACACCTTACGTAGGTGATTTAGATAGCGCTGAAGCTGTAGAAGAGTTGGAAGAGATGCTGAGGTTTCTAATGAGAAGCTATGGCGTTGATTGGTCGAGGTCTGTAGTAGTTGTAGATAAGCATCCAAAGTACATTAGTAGGGAGCTAGCGTATGAGATATGCGAAAAGCATGGGTGTAGGGTTATTGAGGTTCAGCATCATTACGCTCATATACTGTCTACGCTAGCTGATAGAAAGATTAGGGTTGAGAGTAGTGTTATGGGCATAGCCATAGACGGCACTGGTTATGGTGACGATGGGAGTCTCTGGGGTGGTGAAGTAATGATGGTGAGGCCTGAAGGTTATATGCGTGTGGGCTCTCTAGAAGCCTTTCCAATAACGAGTGAGAGGGATATAATACACCCTACTAGGCTACTTATAGCATCGCTAGCAAGAGCACTAGGATTTAACGTATACGAAATTGCGAAGGAGATTGCTAGAGGCAGCCACCTCTCAGAAGCTGAGATGGAGTTGGTTATTAGGAGTGTTCACCAGGGGCAGTACATTGAAGCCTCTAGTGTTGGGAGATTTCTAGATGCTGTGGCAGCTCTCCTAGGTGTCTGCTACTACAGAAGTTATGAAGGCGAACCTGCAGTAAAACTAGAAGCTACGGCTAGAAAAGGGAGGCTTATAGATGAGCTAGGGCAAATAGATGTTCACCACAGGGATGTGTACAGAGTGGGCGTATTGAATTATATTGCAAGGCTTGCGTATAGCACATTGCAATACAATAGCTCTTCAACTACCACCTATAACCCACATGACATAGCATTCACAGTGCAAATTGCTATTGGAAGAGCCCTAGCCGAGATAGTCTTAAAGAGTTTATATGGCATGAGAAACGTGGAGCAATTTGTAGTTATTGGCGGTGGTGCTGCTGTTAATAATCTTATCGTAAGGGGGATTGCAGAAGTGCTTAGCAAAGCTGATGTAAAGGTTTACCTGCCTAAGAAGGTGCCACCAAATGATGGGGGAATAGCGCTAGGGCAAATCTATGCATACTATATGAGTAGCGCATTATAAAATAAATAGTGTAAAGACTATGGCACAATGTATAAAAGCGCTACTTTGCGTAGATGGATAGTAGACCAAACTAATTTATAGTTCATCAAAAGACGTGTATAAACTACATTTTTAAGCTTAACCAATAGGTGTAGCATTATGGTAGTGTGCATTGAGTATTAAGCTTATCAGGTATTCGCCGTGGCTTGTTCATTTCAATACTGGTGCGTGTAATGGCTGTGATATAGAGGTTTTAGCCGCGTTAACCCCTCACTATGACCCTGAACGTTTTGGCGTTAGGCTAGCCCCCTCCATAAGGCATGGAGACATTCTTATTGTAACTGGGGCTGTAACGAAGAAGGCGGCAGTACGATTGAAAAGACTTTACGATCAAATGCCAAGCCCTAAATTTGTTATAGCTGTAGGGGCGTGTGCATATGATGGCGGTGTTTTTAAAGGTTCCTATGCTTTAAGGAGGGGTGCTAAAGATGTTGTGCCTGTGGATGTCTATATACCTGGTTGCCCGCCGAGACCAGAGGCAATTTTAAATGGTATTGTTAAGCTTCTTCAAAAAATTGAAAAGCTAAGTGGGGTGGAGTCCAAGTGACTGAGGCTAGAGTTGAAGAGCTAGACCCTAAGAGCGTTATTGGTGACCTTGTGGTTAAGGAGGAGTTTGTGAAGCCTAATAGAAGGGTTTTCACAATTGATAAATCTAGTATTAGAGAAGCTGTCTCAAGGTTAATAAAGGCGTATGGCGAGACCTCCGTCTACGTATCTACCATTGCTGGGGTTGACAGAATTGAGCAGGGAGTAATGGAGCTAAACTACTTCATTTCAATACTCCCCAGAAAAGAGATCATAGTGTTGAGAACTCAGGTACCTAGAACACAGCCAGCTGTGGACACGCTAATAGATATTGCCCCGGGGGCCTTTGCTAGCGAAAGTGAGACCTTTGATTTACTGGGTGTGCAATTCAATGGAAACAAGCTTCTTAAGAGAGGGTTCTTCGTCCCAGAGGATGTTACTAGTAAGGGTGTCTACCCACTTAGAAAAGACGCAAAGTGGTGATGAAACCTGGCGGAAACTGTTTTAGAGATACCAGTATCGCTTGAGGTTCCTATAGGGCCTCAGCACCCAGCTGTACACGAGCCGGTCATGTTAAAGGTTTATGCAGATGGAGAGGAAGTCGTAAAGGTGGAGATTAACACGGGGTATAACCATAGAGGTGTTGAGAAGCTGTTAGAGATGAATAGCTTTTATAAAGGCGTGTTTATCTCCGCTCGCATTTGCGGCATTTGCAATACTGTACATGCAGATGTGTATGTTAGAGGCGTTGAGCATGTACTAGGCATAGAGCCAGGCCCTCGAGCAAAGTACCTAAGAGTTCTGGCCATGGAGTTGGAGAGGATTCACAGCCATATGATAATAAATGCTATCATGGCGGAGATATTAGGCTTTGACACGCTGTTCATGTTAATAATGAGGGATAGAGAGTACGTAATGAAGGCAAAGGAGGTGCTAACAGGTGGGAGAGTTATTGCAGATTACTTCATGCCTGGTGGTGTGAGGAGAGATATTGATGATACTAAGCGAGAGAGAATTTTAGACTTGCTAAAGAAGGTGAAGCCACGGTTAGAATACTACAGAAAGCTTTTTGAAACAGACCCAACGATAACTAATAGATTATCTGACGTAGGAGTGCTGAAGCCTAGGGACATTACATTACATAGCTTAGTAGGGCCTGTTGCTAGGGGAAGTGGTATTAAAACAGATGTGAGGATGGAGGACAGGTATGATGCTTATGACGAGATAGACTTCAATGTAATTGTGCATACCGAAGGAGATTCCTTAGCGCGAATGCTTGTCAGATGGGATGAGGCATTAGAATCTCTAAAAATGTGTGAGTACATACTGACTCATCTGCCACAAGGACAAGCAGTAGTTGACGAGAGGAAGCTGCCCAGAGTACTTCCACCAGGAGAGGCATTTACACGTGTTGAGGCACCCCGCGGGGAATTGACATACTATATCATAGGTAGTGGGAGGGATAGACCCTATAGAGTGAAGGTAAGAACACCATCATTCAACAACATAATTAACAGCGGTTTTAGCTATTTAAGGTACTCAATAGCAGATGTACCAGTTATTCTAGTAAGCTACGACCCGTGCATCTCATGTATGGAGAGAGCTATTCTAATTAAAGATGGTGAAAAGAAGTATGTTAGATTAAAAGATATTGTAAGTATGAAAAGAGGGTGAGATGGTGTCCCTTTGGCGCGAAATTCTGAAGAACGTGTTTAAAAAACCTGCAACAATAGAGTTTCCAAAAGTTGAAACACCTATTGAAAAAGACTTTAGAGGTCTTCAGTATGCGGACTTAAATAAGTGCACAGGGTGCTCGCTGTGCGCTCTCGAATGCCCATCTAAAGCGATTGAGATGGTGAAGCTCCCAGAAGATATAAAGTTGAAGCATAATCCTAGAGGGCTTTACCCTGTAATCAATTACCCATCGTGTGTGTTTTGCTATAGATGTGTAACAATATGCCCTGTTAACGCCTACATAACTACAAATGAGTATAGAATGGCTACAGAAGCAGAAAAACTTTTATCTGATACCCTAAGCTTAAAAACCTTAAAACGTGAGGGATTATGACAGTAGAGCACTACCTGGCCTTCTTCATACCCTTCTACCTCATAAGCATTATAATGTATGTCATAAGGGCCTTGAAGGGGCCTACAATACCCGATACCGTTCTATCTATAGACTGTCTAGGTTATGCTCTTGCTACTCTCCTAGTCATTTTCAGTGTCTACCTAAGATCACCCCTCATTATCGCTTGTGCAATTGTTTTGACCTTGTGGATTTACGCACTTGATGTGTATATGTCAAAGTACTTAGAGAAGAGAGAATTAGGTGAGTAGCCCATGAGCCTAATAAACTTCGTGCTTACCATAATGGGCTACACACTCATTGGAATAGGGGCCTTTTGCCAAGTTGTCGCAGGTATAGGCATGAATAGATTTCCAAACTTCTTCGTAAGGCTACATGCTGCAACAATAGCCGCCATAGGGGGCTCCTTTACCCCAATAATAGGTTGCTCATTATTAGCACTCTCATTTGAAGAGCTTGGCACTATCAGGTTCTTCTTAGCTGGCGGAGGGTTTGTAACAGCAGCCTTTTTACTTGTCTTAGCTCCTGTTGGGTCTCATCTTCTTGCAAAAGCAGCGTACTTCTCTAAGGCAACTGTTTTGCAACCTAAGGTTGTGGACGTCTTAGAAGAAGATATGAGGAGAGGTGAAGTGCATGAATGAACTGTATGAGCTTACCCCATACCTAGTGCTAGCAATATCGGCCCTAGCATCCACGGTTGCTGTGTACCTTGCTATTATTGAAAAAGACTTGATTAAGGCTGTGCTTTATTCAGCTATTCAGAGTACTTTCTATGCATTGATATTCTACCTCCTGATGGTGCCCGACATAGTGTTAGTATACATACCTGTCTCCGTAGGGCTATTACCTGCAATAATCATAGTTACTATTAAGAAGACTGAGAGGTATGAAGATGTAGCAGGGATACCGAAAAGCTCTTCCATAACAATATTGTCTCTAGTAGTCGCATTTACATTTATTGCAGGATACCTCCTAGTGCTATCACATGCAATAACACTTGATGTTTTTCCAAGTGCTGATGCAAGAGCGTTGGCTAAGTGGTTCCTAAATACAACACTGTGGTGGAATAGAATGTTTAGTGCAATGTCACCAGAGGCTGTCACAGCTATAGTATGGGACTACAGAGGTCTGGACACATACTTTGAGACCTCTGTTATGTACTTGGCTATAATCGGTGCGCTAGCACTAGCAAGATACTTTGAGATACCAAAGAAGGAGTACAGAGAAGAAGTAATGGGAATGTCAATAATAGGAAAGACGGCGACAAGAATAGTGGTTCCCATGATACTAGTTGTTGCAATATCCATAGCTCTGCACGGGCACTTAACACCAGGCGGAGGCTTCCAAGGAGGGGTTACAGCTGCAGTCACAGTCTCGCTATTGATATTCATATTCTCTACGTATTTTGCAATAAGGTTCTTCAAGATAAATACAGCAATATTGCTGAGAATTGCAGGGCTCATAGGGATAGCGCTATCAGCCGTAATTACTGCTATAATTGCGTTTTCAACAGGGCAACAAGCTTACATATTTCAAAATCAGCCAAAAGTTATAGCACAACTAGGTTTACCTTACGAAGTTGGAGGAAATCTCATTTCAGGCACCCTGTTCTTATTCAACGTATTTGAGTTCCTGGCGGTCTTTATGGGTTTCGCAATACTGTTTCTACTTTTGTCAATACCTGAAGAAATCATTAGGGAAGTAATTAGAGGTGAGATGGAGTGATGGATGCAAAGGCATACCTATTCACAGTAACTTATATAGCCATATTTGCAAACATTGTAATTTCACTTTATGGCATATTTGTAAGACCTAGCATAATAAAGAAGATTATTGCCTTGTCAATATTCGGTGATTGCACCTTTATCTATGCTATACTTATTGGGTTCAGAAAAATAGAGCCATACCCCACAATACCAGTAATGACAGTTCAGCAACCTTCACAAGAATACATCAAGGAGTTCGTATCTACAGCTGTAGACCCACTGCCACCAGCTTTGGTGTTAACAGGTGTTGTAATAGGCCTGGCAACAATGCTATTCCTCGTATTTCTCGCTCTACAAGCTTACAGGGTCTTCGGAACCCTTGATATAAGGAAGATTGTGAGGATGAGGGGGTAAGCGCAATGCCAAGAATTACTAGGGCAATACCTGTAGCAATACTAGCATTTGTGGTGTACATAGTATTCACAGGTTCCGCTACATACTTTGATATTGTTACGGGGGTCATAGGGGCGATAATCGTTGGCGCTATATTTGGACCCACAGCCGTCAGCAATGCTCGTAAGTTTACTCAGGTGCAGAGGTATTTCTGGGGCTTGGCATACGCACTGCATTACTTTTTTGTTGCAGAGGTGCAAGCACACCTCGATGTGATTAAGAGAATTCTCAACCCCAAGATGCCGATAAACCCAGGCATAGTTAAGGTGCCTATAAATGTGACAGCAGATTACAGCATCTTAGCCGTGGCGAATTCTATTACAAATACGCCTGGCACTGTAGTTGTGTATGTGCACCCCTCTAAGAAGTATCTCTATGTGAATTGGATAGACGTTAAAACGCGCGACCTTGAAGAGGCTAGAAAAAGCATATCGTATGTTTTTGAAAAGTTTGCAAAGAAGGTTTTTGACTGAGGTGAAGTAGAATATGGTGCAAAACATAAGCCCCATATATGGTCTCATACCGCTTTTGTTCATAGCTACAGCGTTTTCGTTGCCCCTTCTCTCGTTTCTAACAAAGAGAATAAAGTTTTTCAGTATATTTACAGTAGTAGTCACTTCAATTGCTTTCATTCTCTCGGCAGCAATTTTTGTAAATGTATATAGAGAAGGCAGACCTGTGCTCTATCCATTTGGAGGATGGCCTCCACCAATAGGCATTGCCTATGAGATAGACCTGTTCAACTCCTTATTCGCTCTCTTCGTCACCTTTATAGCATTAGTAATAGTTGTGTATGATAGTTGGTACTCTGCAAATGATCCTAAAATCCACTACACATTCTATGTACTGCTCCTTGGACTTCTTGGTGGAACACTTGGGTGTATATACACAGGTGACGTATTTAACTTATTTGTTATGGTAGAGGTGCTGTCTCTAGCAGCCTACGCACTAATTTCATTTTACAGGTCCAACAAGTATTCGTTGGAAGCTGCTCTAAAGTACTCATTGCTAGGAGCTGTTGCTTTATCGCTATACTTTGTGGCTTGCATAGTTTACTACGCTGCATATGGTACACTAAATATGGCGGATATTGCCCACATGGCTAGGGACAGAACGTCATTAACACCATTTAGCAGTATATTTGGAAACATAGTTGTGGCTACAGCTATTGCCTTAGTTTTCACCCTCTGGCCCTTTACATTTAAATCAGCTCTATTTCCAAATCACTTCTGGCTTCCAGATGTATATAGCTCTGTTTCACCAGTTGTTGCAGCATGCTTCGCAGGTTTCACAGAGGCTACTGCTATATATGTAATTGCGAGATACCTCTACACAATATTTGGACCCGGTGTGATCCCTGAACTTGCAAGGCTGAGGACAGTTGTTCTAGGAGCTCTTCTAGTACTAGGAATTTTAGCAGCGCTTGTGGGGGCCTTCATGATGGCTATTCAGAGGGATGCCAGGAGGTTGCTTGCCTACAGCACTATAAACCACATTGGCTTTACATACATAGCACTGTCCATAGGGTTCTTCACTAATTCTACAGAGATCCTTAGCGTAGGGTTGATGGCAATGCTATTACACATAGTCAACCACTCTATAGGTAAGACAGCACTATTTCTCTCCGTAGGCTCTATAATGAGGAGCCATAACCTACATAGCAGTGACCTTAACACACTCTGTGGACTTGGAAAAACAGCTCCCATAGCAGGCACAGCTATTGTCATAGGGGTTCTCCATTTAATAGGATTGCCACCTTTCGCAGGGTTCTTTAGCAAGTACTACATATACCAAACCTACTTATCCATAGGGCAACCACTCATCGCATGGCTTGTTGTAGTTACAACAGCCATTTCGCTAATGGGGTACGCAAAGCTACTACTTATAACATTTGGCACAAAACCTGGGTATGGAAGAATTGAAGAGGCTCTGCAAAGCAAAATTGCTTTGATAGTATTAATGGCTTTGACTGTGGCCATCTCAGTAGCTCTCTACACAGACTTCTACAATGTGTTGATAAGAGCCGCTGAGTCGTTGACTGACTATAACAGCTATATAGCTACATTCAGAGACTTTGTGAACTCGTACTTGAGTTTATTAAGGGGGTCTTAGATGGCTTTGACAATGGTTTTAGACCCTGTATCACTCATACTCTTCTCAAGCCTTTTTACTGCTACACTACTAGTGTTAATAACATTGATGTTTAAAGCTGTCGCTAAAAAAGAGGGGGGGTCGGCAGAAGACACTGCAGCCATGTATATAGGTGGAGAGCACGAAAATATACTAGCTCTGAAGTTCCCCACATCAGATGCTCTATACTGGGGTATTTTGAAGAGAGTTTTTAGAAATGTTTACAATTACCTCATTAACTCTCTTCACACAGGCAACGTACTTGACTGGCTAAAGTACATGAGCATGTGGTATGGCTTCTTAATGGTGCTTGCAATAACTATTTCAATACTGTTTATACTCTATGGGTGGTAGCCATGGAGGCTGTAGCCACATTAATGGGCTATGCCATTCTCTCAGTACTTGTATTCCCAGGACTAGTAGCTCTTTCAGTTGCATCCCTCTTAACAGAGTGGTTTGTGAGAAAAACTGTTGCGAGAATGCAGAACAGAATGGGCCCTGCATATGTGGGTCCAATAGGGCTCTTGCAACCATTTGCAGACTTCTTCAAATTGCTACTAGTTAAGAGGTATGTTGAGCAGAGGTACTCAAGCCCATTGCTAGCTGCAGCGGGTGTCGCTCTAGGTATTGGAGCTCTAACAACAGCACTGCTACTCTTCCCACTATCACCACTACGCTTGGTAGCGCCATACGATGTGATTGCGTTTATATACCTAATGATTTTATGGCCTTTCCTTTCACTTATAATAGTCTCTCTAGCGTGGCCAAACCCATTTGTAATAGCAGGGGTTTCCAGGGCAATAGCGTTGGCTGTGGTCACTGAACCAACGCTTGTAGCATCAATACTAGTGCCGATGAATATCATAGCCAAGAGGTATCCTCAGGTACAGCCATACTCAATTTATTACACTTCAACTACTGTGTATAAGCTTTGGGCTGATCCAAATGTTGGCGTAGTAAACTATGTTATAACACTACTTCTCTTAATAGCATCTATGATAGCCATAATTATAGCTGTGCAATCAAAGGTCATGCTAAAACCATTTGACATACCAGAAGCTGAGCAAGAGCTTATCGCAGGCTTTGCAACAGAATTTTCAGGGCCAATATACGCCCTCTTTAGGCTTTTCCACGATATGAAAATAACTGTATTAGCGCTAGCCATAGTGTACATATTCCTAGGGGGGCCAGCGCCATATAGCCATCTTACTGTAGAGGGCGTCTTAACACTATTAGCTAAATATGTAGCAGTAGTCTTCATAGTGTCGCTAGTTAGAGGAGCTTTTGGTAGGTTTAGAATTGACCAAGCAATAAGGAAGATAGTTGCCTACGCGTTGATACCCTCAGTAATAGCGTTGATACTGAGCCTTATAATATAATTCTAAGGTTGCTGTAAATCTTAACCTCTACGCTCTCAACCCTTTAGACACTCGCAAAGCTTATCAATAGTGTTTCTAGTAGCTTCACTAAGTTGCATACCTATGCTCAAGTCGCATGCCACTATACCCAGCAACTCGATGTTTTTAACTCCAGCCACCTCACTAAGTATGTTAACTGCGTGTGTCAATGGAATTGAATGTGAGGAGAGAATCAAAATATTTTCATCTATATCCTCTAACCCGAGCTTTACAATAGAGCCTGGCTCAAGAGAACTCGAAATAACAGCATCACATATCAGCACGCCATCAAACTTGTGAAGTAAAAGAACATCAATGCAATTCTCTAAACCAAACTCACACTTCACAATATTGGGATGCGCACCCATAGATTGCAACCTATCGCAGAGCTCTAAACAGACAGCATCATCGCTTCTCAGATACGTACCCACGCAAGCAAGGCTGTAATTCATTGAAAGTAGTTTCTTTAGGTATTGGCAGGCCTCGGTTATGGAGAGCTTCTGCATCATGGCTATCCGCCGAACAACTTCTCGATGTGTTTTAACATAGTGATGGAGAGGGGCTCAAGACCCTTCAGAATGCTTACCAGGTTTGACCCAAAGTAAGCCTCAATTTCATCTATGAATGGTACGCAGCCTAGGTACGCTATACCATATTTGCGTGCTGCTACCTCTACTTTTAACTCGTCATCGAAATCTGTACACATGTTTCCTAGCACTCCTACAAACTTCATGGATTCTAGAGCCAGTATCTTGACAATTCTGCCAATAGATCTTAAAGCAACGCTACTAGGTGTTGTAACTAAGATGATGAAGGCTCTATTTACTGCACTAAGCATTTTCAGAAGCTCTAAGTGCGTATCTGAAAACCCTGGTGGTGTATCTATAAGTAGTACACTACCACCCCACCTGGTTACAGCTAGCAATTCTCTAACTACGTTTTCGACATCTTTACCTCTAAGTGGTATAGAATAGTCATCTACAAAGAGGGCTAAGCTCATTAGCTCTAGCTTTTCATTTACTTTAAAAGGTTTTATACCCCTATCCTCAGAGACCTTCAGGTTCTTTGCATCCAGGCCCAGCACTATATGCAGTGTAGGGTTAGTTAAATCAGCATCAAGTAAAGACACGGGGGTGTACATGTGGCTTAGTATGTGTGCAAGAAGAGCTGTGACAAAGGTTTTTCCAACACCACCTTTAGGGCTCATTACTGGAAGTATTAACTTAAATCCCCCCAAGTTCTTCTTTATGCTTGCAAGCCTAGGGTCTACCACACCCATTCTAAGTAAACCTCATGCTAACTCCTCTACCACTAACTATCTCGAAATCGTGAGAATAGCATTTGGGGCATTGCACATAACTGTGAATAACCTCTGGAACAAAGTGGACCGCCTCCTTCACATCATCACTTAGCCTAATGTCTGCCAACCCCCACACAAAACCACACCTACTACATTTGAACTTTGCCTGCTCCATAACTATCTTTAAGCTCTTCACTGAAATTCCGTGCTCTCGTTCCATAACTGTTTTGAGCTCGTTTAAGGCGAATTCAAACACTTCTAAATCTATTGCTTGTAGCTCTCCAACGACAACCTCTACTTCAAAGCTATTTCTCGCACTATTCTTTGCCTCCTCTACAATCGTTAAGATTATTGACTCTGCAAGAGCCCATTCATGCATTGATTATCACTTGCTAAGCTGTATTACTGGACACTAGGCTATTTTCTAGGTCAAGTATAAAACTGTACATCTTCTTCACATAGTTCAAAAACGTGTTGAGATTATGCAGAAGTTCTTCATTAACCCTTGTCTCTACTGTTACGCCAATTTCATTTCTATCGCTAGTAACAAAGGAGAGAGTAATCGTGTACTTCTTCAAGTTCTCGCCTATGTAAAATCCCCTCAGTGTTAAAATCTCAAAGCCATTCACAATCTTCTTATCAATACTTTCTAGAACAATACCCATGCTCGTTAGTGAAGCTATGAGATTATTAACAGATTTAACTGATGAAAATACCACGTTTCGTACAACTACTACTGGATCACTACTTGCTGTAATCATTGAGGAAAGCGTTTTGAGTAAGAGCGCCAAGGTTCTCCCCAGGTTTCCTGCTGTAGTTGCCTCAGGCAGTAGTGTGAAAAACAGTGTTAAAACCCCTTCCCCGCTATGCGATATGTAGAGCCTAACCTCAAAATCCTTACCAAGTATGACTATTCTAGAGCAAGAGGGTCTCTCTATAGCCATGGATAGCGCATGGTCCTTAAAAATAGAGTACACGTCGTAGCAGAAGTCGTCTAGCCTACTTGTGTCAATACGAAACCTCTTTATGAGCCCCACCAGCACCTCCTTACCAGTCATTAACAAAACCTCGACAGCTACTCTAAAGCTAATTAACCTGCTCTGCATACAAGTGTAGCTCTAAGGATTTTATTCTTATGCTAAGCCTATTAGATGCGCCCTCCCATGAAAGTGCCGGGTTGTTGTCCTCTAGGTCCCCCATTTAGTGTTATCAATGTAAAGTGAGAGAACAAGTTTACAGCTTCGCTTCTAGAAACAGAAACATCTACTAAAACAACACCCCTTTTAGGTATGCCATAAGCTACATACCCAGCTGGCAAGAGCATCATTAAGGCTAGTGATAGGAGATCCTCTTCACCTTCGACAACCACAAGGCTCTTATAGAGGGGTAGTGCATCTCGCAATTTTTTTAAACAGTCAACAGAGATAGAGCCTCTGGGATTAGTGCAATTGAAAATGTGCTCAAAATACTTAACAATATGAGTGATGCCTGTGAAGGATCTCATCACTGTGCCATCGATTACGCAGAGACGGGGTGTGCCAATATACTGCAAAAATGTTTCGCAAGTGTAATCCCCTACAACATGGACTGCGCTAAGGTAGCTGTAAATAAGGGTTCTCAGAGTGAAGGCCACGTACTCTCTTGGCCCCTCTATGAAAAGCAGTGACGGGTTATATAAGTAGGGTCTCGACAGCCTCCCCCTCAGGGTCTCGGGCACTTTGTATACTTGCATTAGTGTTGCACTTCTATACAACTACCTGGACGTGCACCTCGTAATCTTCGATAAACCATTGCCTAGCGTTCTCAGGCTTTGCTGTTGCTAAGGTTAATTTCTGAGCTCTCACCTCACTCTTTATGTACTCGCTGTACCTTTCCAAAGCTTCAAATAGTAATTGCTGTGGTGTGTATACAACAACCTCCTTTAACATGTGGTCAACAGGTAGGCTCAGTTCTTTTCTAAGCACCTGAACCCTCCTTATGAAGTCTCTTGCAAGGCCCTCGAGCACAATTTCTCTATCAACAGCTGTGTCAACATATACTTCAAAAGGCTTTTCCACTACCTTGACAACAGAACTGCTACTTGGCACCTCCTTAGCGACCTCCACCTGTTTAATATTAGCATAGATCTCAACCACGTGCCTTGCCTCAGCTACGTGCTCTGCGTATTCCTCACCTACTCTTATCCAAGCGTGCTTCAGGGGCCACCTTCTTTTCACCCCTAACTTGGCTCGTAAGGTCAGTATCTCCTCACAAGCTGCAAAGAGTGCGCTAACAACACTCCACACCTTTTCGTTTAGAAGCCTTGCTGAGGTGCTGGGCCACTTCTCCAAGTGAATACTTTCAACTGAGTATTGAGGCCCGTACTTCTTTGTAAATGCATGGTACAAGTACTCTGCTATAAATGGGGCAAAAGGTGCTAGAGCTTTAAACAAGTTTGTAAGTACATAAAATAGTGTTGCGTATGCTGCTCTTTTCTGTGGGGCATCTCCTTCAATCCAGACCCTGGGGCGTATGACAGTTATGTATCGGTGGCTCAAGGTCTCAGTAATAAAGGAGAGTAGGGCGCGGGCGGCATTGTGAAGCTCTCCTCTCTCTATAGATGTCTCAACTGTTTTAATAGTATTGCTCAGCTCGTAAATTACCCACAGATCCTCAGGTAGGGTGTGCTGCAAATCGTGCTCTAGGGCACTCGCACTCCATTTGTCAAGGCTCATATACATATCTGCAAAGTTCACAGAATTCCATAGGATGTTAAGGACAGACTGAATGTCTGCCACTTCATTAGGGTCAAAGTTTATGTTATCCCAGGGAGCTGTTTTGGATGTTACGTAGAGCCTGAGTGCATCAGCCCCCCACTTCTCCATGAAGTCGAGCGCCCATATCACATTACCCCTGCTCTTGCTCATCTTCTTACCGTACTTGTCCAGCACGTGGCCTTGGCACAGTACTGCTCTGTATGGCGACTTGCCGTAAAGCCCTACAGCTGTAAATAGGAGTGTGTAAAACCATCCACGAGTCTGATCAACAGCTTCAGTTATCCAGTCGTATGGGAACAGCTCCTTGAAGAGGTTCTCTCTACTTATTTGATGAAGTGCCGCTGTATGCGCCATACCGCTGTCCATCCACACATCAATAACAAAAGGCTCTCTAAGCATTGTAGAGCCGCATCTTGGGCAAGCCATAGTTATGCTATCTATCCATGGTCTATGAATTTCCTGCAGCCTTTGCCTTGTGGCTCTCTCTAGCTCTTCTATGCTACCAAATGCAATTCTATAGCCGCAGTTAGAGCAGGTCCATATGGGTAAGGGGGTGCCCCAGAACCTCTCTCTAGATATGCACCAGTCCTTGGCGTTCTTTATCCAGTCCTCGAATCTCCTTCCAGCCCACTCTGGGTACCACAGCACCCCACTGTTTTCACGAAGCATGGCATCCTTTATTGGATCTATCTTTAAAAACCACTGTCTATCAGCATAGTACATCAGTGGTGTTTCGCATCTCCAGCAATGTGGGTACTCATGCTCTACTTCACCTATATACACTAGCAGGTTCTTCCTCTTTAAATCCTCCACAACCTCTCCATTTACATCCTTAAACCACTTCCCACTGTACTTCCCAGCCTCTTTACCAAAGAGGCCATTCTTTTGAAGCGGCTTAAAGACCACGAGACCGTGTTTCTTCCCTAGCTCAAAGTCTTCAGGGCCGTGCGCTGGCGCCACATGTACAATGCCTGTGCCTTCATCCATGCTCACCCACTCTGCTACCAAGACTCTGTGATTTGGTGGAGCGTGCTTGTTGTGTTCAGGCACCTCCTCTAATAATGGATGTACATAGGCTTTGTTGTAGAGTTGCGAGCCTACGAAGACCTCTAAAACTTCAGCATTGTTTACCCCTACCTTGCTAAGAAAGGGCTTTAACCTCTTTTCTGCAACAACCCAGTACTCTGACCCCACCTTCAACTTAACGTACTTTTCATTTGGATGAACAGCCAGGGCTTCATTTGATATTATCGTCCAGGGGGTCGTAGTCCAAGCAACTAAGTACACATCTTCATCTACAAGCTTCACTTTGAAATAGAGGCTGGGGTCCTTCACAACCTTATAACCTAGGGCAAGTTCATGTGAGCTCAGGGCTGTTTCACACCTTGGGCACACTGGTATAACCCTGTAGTCCTCATAGAGATAGCCCTTCTCCCACATTTGCTTTAGAAAGCCCCAGACAGCCTCTATGTACCTGGGATGCCTAGTCTCATAGGCATTGTCATAATCGAGCCACAGCCCAAGCCTTTCACTTGCTGTCCTCCAGTGGTTAATGTAGTAGTCAACAAGCTTTTGACACTCATAAATAAACTTGTCAATACCGTAGTTCTCTATATCCTTCTTTGACTTGAACCTCAAGTTTTTCTCGACTTCTAGCTCAACAGGTAGCCCTTGGGTGTCCCAGCCAGCCTGATCCCATACACAGAAGCCTCTCATTCTGTAGTACCTAAGTATAACATCCTTAAAGGTTCTCCCCCTAGCGTGACCCACATGCATAAATCCATTGGCAGTAGGAGGCCCCTCTAGGAATCTGAACCTCTTTTCATTGTTTAAACAGGCCTCAGCCTTAACTTTCTCATACACCCTGCTCTTTTTCCAGAACTCTAAAACCCACTTCTCCACAGCAATGGGATTATACCTACCCTTAATAGAGGGTGCTGTAGATAATGTTACCACCCACACTCTCAGAGGCTTAGTCATGAAAAAGTTGCAACTGATATTTAAGTATTGCATAGAATGCTCAGCATATCTTAGAACCAGGCTTTGCATCACCTTCAATAGTTACAAGGAGGGGCTTTCCCTGATCGCAAGTAGCTAAGAGCATGCCCTGGCTTTCAAAACCCATTAATTTCTTAGGCTTTAAGTTAACTACAACAACAACCTTCTTGCCCACGAGCTCCTCAGGCTTATACCACTCGGCAAGCCCTGCTATGATTTGACGAACCTCAGTGCCCACATCAATGAGTAGCCTGAGGAGTTTCTTAGAGCCAGCAACTTTTTCTGCATGTTTTACCACACCGACTCTAAGGTCGACTTTTTTAAATAATTCAATATCTATCAGCTCCTGCTGAGCCTCTCCCCCACTCACAGTACTCACCCTACCCAAAGCAAATACTTGCAATGACATGCTTGAGGACAGCTATGCTCGACTTCCAGGAATCTTAATGCGTAGAGTTAATAAACTTTTCTATTCGCACTACATTCTGAAGGGCAGGGCACACAATTGTAATGTGGTTCAAGCATTGTGCTTTTTACCTAGAGGTAGTTGTTCAAAATGCAGAATAGCGATGTTGATAAGAGTGGGAGTGTTAGATTGTCCTCAGGGCTAAGCATTTCTATAACAACAGTAGCTATAGATACTACAATGCTTAGCAAGGGCTTGAGTGTTATAGAGTAAATGAGTAGTGAGAAAACAGACGATGCGACGACGTAAGCAAGTAGGGTGTGCTTAAAGATCCTTCTACTTTTTCTATCTACTACTGAGACAAGCGATGTCAGTCCATCAACTATGGCCAGCGCTAGTATACCTATATACACGCCAGTTTGATTGTAACCCCACCACAGCACATAGCTTAGGAAAACTGAGAGCAGCGCAAAGGTTATACTCACGTAGCCATACCTCTTCTCGTAATCCCTTTTAATAGTATCTATAAAAATCATCAACTGGCTTTCAAACCTATTTATGATTCTTTCAATTCCTTTTACAAATTCGGATAGAGGTGAGTTGGAGAACTTCTCATTAATGTACTCTAGAAATCTCTCCCTATGCTCTCTAGATATGCTTACAACAATATCTTCAATATTGGGCAGCCTTATTTGGATGCTGTTGATTAAGGAGAAGATAAATAGGAGAATTGAGTAGGTCAGAAGCGTTGGATCCAAAGAGGGCTGCTCTTTGCTGAAGAGGTCTCGATAGAGTGGTGTTAAGGGTATCAGTAGTAACAAGGAAGACGCTATATGCATAACCTTTCTTAAAACCTCTGATCTCATGCTCATCTGCTCATCCCCCATTCTCACTGCGGTGGCTCTGCAACCTCAAATTCTATAAGTTCGTAACCCCCAGTCTTCATTCCCCTCCGACCATAGATAGCCAGTATGTTGCTCTTCACAATATCCCACTCCTCTTCACCGCCACCAAAATCTACTCTCAGTATTTTTGAGCCTAGTGGAAATACCCAGTAAGCAGCATAATCGTACTCAACAACCTCACTAGCGTAAACATTTTCATAGATATTCCTACCAGATTTTATAGGAGCTCTAAACCTTATCAAGAAGACTATGTAGGGATTTTTCTTACCCCTTCTAAAGCCAATGTCTATCATAGCAACCCTAGGCGATACCTTTACGTTATTTACTTTAACAACCTCCTCATCTAGAAACTGCTGCATATTTGCCCAGAGCTTTGAAACCTCGGCATTAAGAAGCTGCTCATCGCTCACAACTGCTTTGTAGTACTCTAAGGGGTCGTAGTAGTCAAAGACGAGGTAGTAGGAGATGTAATCGCGAGACACAAAGAAGAAGCCTTGCGCATATACAGGCTCCACATTTCTGCTTGCTTCATTTAAAAACTTCTGGTTGGGTTTCACTACACTTCACCGCACAACTTATTGATTCAAAGAGAAGAAATCAGAGATTGAGGGCACTTCAAAGGGCTTGTCTCGGGCTTTTTGCGTTGTAGTACTTCTAGCAGGCGTCTGAATCTTGATGTAGCTTCTAATCTTCTTAAGCACCTCATCGTGGTGCTCCCTCGTCTTCCTCCTCCAAGCCTCAGCATCATCGAAAAGAAGAGGTGCGACGACGTGCTCTACGTATACCTCAGCCACTGGACAGTTATACAAACAAAGCTTGCACCTAATGCACATAGATGGTTTTCGAACTTCTGGCCTAGCCCCACCACTCTTCTCAACCACCTTTATTGCATGCGTAGGGCAACTGACTTCACAGGATCTGCACCCAGTACACAACTCCCATCTGTACATGAGTTTGAGAGTGTCAACAAGTTTTTCAACATCCTCATCCTTGCTGAACCTCATTGTTATTAAACTGCCGCTGATGCTGATACACGAGTTGCCAAAGCTTAAAGCAACTCCTCTAAAATCTTTGCTGAAGCCCACTGGGTTTACTATAGTGTACTGCTTCTCTAAGAATTCACAGTCAATATCATTTTCAAAGCGCACTGAGATGGCGTTTTCATCTTTAATCACCTCTCTAAGCCTTGGCCTAGCCATCTCCTTAAACGTCCTCCTCCAGTCATCAATACGCTGAGCCACGCCCAACCTCTTTGCCATTATGGTCCTGTACCTCGCTGGAGCATTCCAGCGCCACAGACCGTACGCTATCCACTCCTCTGGTAAGTCTAGCCGCTTTCTCCAGTACTCTAAAACGCTGAGCCACTGTGACCACTGGTCTGGGTGTGTTTGCTCAACAAGTGTTAGCTCAGCAAGAGTTGATGCTGGGCACATGAAGCACCCTATCCTCTCATAGCCCATGTAGTAGAGCGGGTTTGCATATAACTTGTGCTTGAGTATGTATAGCCACACCTCAAATTGGGACCACTCATTTATTGGAGATATGTTTACTAGTTGTGGAGCCCATCTGAGCCTCCATAGCGAGGGGCTCCTAGCCCTATCTAGAGACTCGAATGCTCTTTGACCAACAATATTAAGACCGCCTAGAGGCCACGCGCTCTTAACAGTTCGTGCTAGTGGTGTGAGCTTGCATGTTTTACAACACCACCTATAGTCCCTCCCAGGCACGCCGAAATCGTACACTGCTTTCCAGAATACGCCTCCTGCGAATGCCTCAACAAATTTGAGGTTGTATTGATTCACAACCCTGTATACAGTGTCAATGGTTTCGGGAAGCTCTATACCAGTGTTGTTAAATAGCGCTGTAGGCTCGAGCCCTAGGGAAAGTGCGAGGTGTAGTACAACAAGGCTGTCCTTACCACCGCTGAAAGAGGCTATGACGGGTTTGCCAATTTTTTCTACCGTTAAAGCAATGAACTTCTTGGCTTTTGCCTCCACGATATTCATGTGCTCACTATTAACCCTAATCACATCGCTTAGCCCTGACTTCCCCTCAAAACCTCTAAACGGCTCCTCCTCACCCCACCAACTGTGGACCAGTATTCTACCCCTTCCCTTCGAATACCCCAGGCCAACTACGTTGCCCACACTGTTTACTAAGAGAACCTGCTTATGCTCAGCAATATCCCTATCTACCCGAACCACATCCATATGGTAATAGCGCTTCTTATCAACAACAACACTATCGATGATATCTCTATCAACATCTAAAACTCTGAGAGCACCTACCTTTGAAAGCCTAAACCTCCACTGCCTTAGAAAAGGATCGTAGTATAGCCGACCTATTTGCACACCATCAACGTAGACCTCCTTCATCTCATCATAGTAAGGCGCCTTGTTCAAAAGAGCTACAGACCTCCCTAGCAAGGCTTCGAAGCCCTTCTCAGTTGAGAATTCATAGAGGTAAGCCCTCCTCAAGGTCTTGTAATCTCTCTCAAAAGCTATCCTAGCATCTCCCGGATCTGAAAGAGGAATTCTAACGGTCTTAGACCTGCAGATGGGGCACACGGCCTCTAAGAGAGGCACATTACAGTGGGGGCACCAGTAAAAGCGCTTTACCTTTGGCCACACAATTCTTTTGCTCACGTAGCACCACATCTCACTGAGTTACATATTTATTAGTCTTTTAAGTTTAATACTTTAAGTGCTATGTCTAGAAGGCTTGGGGTATAACGTGAGGAGCTTAGATGATAAGGTGCGGGAGTACTTCATCGAGAAAGGCGAGTTGTTTAGGCTGATAATGGACTCTAAGACTATGATTGAGAGGGGTAGGAGAACAGCCCGTGGAATAGCAAAGCACTTAGCGATGCTGGGCCACGAGAAGGGTAGGGTGCTTGACGTAGGCTGTGGCACAGGGAGGATATCAATACCGCTAGCGGAAATGGGTTTTGAGGTCGTAGGCATAGACATCTCCCCAACATACATAGACATAGCAATTAGAAGAGCTAGGGAGAGGGGTGTAGAGGGCAGGGCTATTTTCATAGTGTGCGACGCTAGGGAAATGGATGTGTGCACTAGCAACCACAAGCCATTCTCGTCAATACTCTTCGTCTGGTCCTCAGTAATAGGGTACTACGATGAGAGTGCAGATAGCAAAATACTTTCAGAAGCCTATGACATATCCACAGATAGGGCAGTGCTAATAATAGCCGATGCAATAAGCAAAGAGCAGGTGATGCTACATCAATACCTCTTCGGAATGGCTAAAAAAGTTCACGAGTACGACAATGTCATAATAATGGAGAGGCTACTCTACAACCCAGCAACAGGCAATGTATTGATAAGGCAGGAATTCTATGAGAAAAGTCAAAACAACCTAGTGTTTATGGGAGATGCGCACTTCGAGCTACATCTCTATAGCTTAGATGAGCTCAACAAACTTGCTAATAAAAGTGGGTGGTGCCTCTACAAGGTTTTAACAGATTTAGATAGGGGTATGGGGTACTCCCCATTTAGTTGCCTAAACGCTGTGTTTATTAAATGTAGAAAATAATTTGAGCACGCTAGGCATGCAGAACGACGCACAATTTCAAGGACGCGAGGTCTTTAATTTAGATTTTAAACTGGAGTACATACTACTCCCTATAGATGATGAGCGAGTCCCGCGGTATGGAATTTGGTGACAGAACCACGACCACTGAACTCAGGTAGCATTGCGATGAGCAACCGTGAGGAAGCTGTGTGCCTTCACGAGTACTTAGATGTTCAAGCTCTTACTCATGACCTCATTAAAAAGAGGGCACTAGAGATATATAGGGAGAGGGTGAGGATACCGAAGTCCCCCGCCTTTAGAGACCCAAATAAGAGAGTGGCTTTTCGATACATGGTAAAGGCTGAAAAAGTGTTTCAATACATTGTAGTAGTCCTTGGAAAGGTTGCTAGGCTTCCGCCAGCAGATAGCTTAAATCCATTTTATGCTGAGTTGCTAGAGATAGCAACAAAAGGCATGTACGATGAGTTGAGGAGAGAGGGGTCTCACGCCATAAAGATCATCTCTGATATGTGGAAAGAGTACAGGGGGAGGATCTTGGGGGGAGGTGAAAACGCTAAGAGGCTTTCAACAGAGTTTGTAGGAAGGGCACTCTCAGTAATAAAGAGGAAGGTTAGGGCGCTGCCTATAACAAAGAACATCTCTTATGTCGCATACAACACACCTTGCATTGATTTTGAGAAGCCCTTGATAATAGTCTCAGGGATGCCTCAAGTTGGTAAATCAACTTTCGTAGGCAGGGTATCAACAGCAAAACCAAAGATCTCGCCATACCCATTTACAACAAAGAGTGTTGTTATTGGACATGTAAGGCTTGGAGAAGCATCTATACAGTTAATGGACACTCCGGGGATCTTAGATAGACCGCTTGAGGAAATGAATGAGATTGAGAGAAGAGCTATAGCGGCTTTAAGGCATTTAAAAGCTGTTGTCCTACATCTAATAGATGTTTCAAAAGAGTCTTACTATACGCTTGAGCAACAAGTTAAGGTTTTGAAGACTGTTGAGGGGCTTGTGGGGAGGGAGAAAATCATCTTAGCACTTAATAAAGTTGATAAGGCCGAGGAGGGCTTGCTGGAGAGAGCTAAGAGCATTGTCGCTGATATGGGTTACAGCAAGTGTATTGAAATGAGCGCCCTCCTAGGGGTTAATGTCGGGGTTGCAATAGTAGAAGCTGTTAATCTCTACGATAAGTTGTTTGGAACAAAGTATGGCGAGCTTATGGACCTCTACTTCTCTTCTACAACTTCAAACTCAGGCACATCCTCTTCGTGAACCTCCTCAGGCTCTTCAGCACTTTCCCCAGCACCCACAATCTCCGCTTCCTCAGCTACTGGTGTTGGCTTTGAAATAGTGCCAGCATACACCATGTCTAGAAGCTTTGAGTACACCCAAAACTCATCAGCTATAGCTGGAATGGCTTCAAACATGTACTCAAATTTGCATGAAGAGCACTTAACGTGGGCCTGCCTCTTTCCCCCCTCCTTATCCTGCACTATTGCTATTGATAGCCCGTGTGGGTCTCCGCAAACTGGGCACTGCCTTATACTTTGATACGCTTTAGTCTTTTTGGCTTCCTGCATAAGCTTCTTCATGATTACAGATGTTCTGCGCCACTTGCTTCTCCTCTTTGCCACACCCATGCACCAGCATATCTTAAGCAGTTAAGCAATATTTATACTTTAATGAAAAGGAGGCTAAGGATTTAAAACCCTGAATTACAGACACAGTTAGTGTTAGGGCCCGTAGTCTAGCTTGGCTAGGATGCGGGGTACACGGAGAGAAAGCCGTGCCCGACTCGGGACCTCTAATGGCGGAGATCCCCGTGGTCCCGGGTTCAAATCCCGGCGGGCCCACTCAACCGACTTCCATAACAACTCTCCTAAGTGCTTCTACTACGGAGTTGAATTCGGCCCCCCTCTTTAGTTTCACAATAGCCAGCCTCTCATGCCCCATAAGGTCCTCTGCTAAGCCTAGCCTGTGCAACGCCATGGATATCGCGTAGGCTTTGTCATCTCTTGTCCTCACAGCAACTAACCCCTTCTCTTCGCTGTACACTATTACGGGGCTCTTCAGCACTCTGTATAGTGATGTGACTATGGCTGAGAATCTGCAGTTTTGTGGGTGTTTACGAAGCCTTATCACTCGGTAATTAAAGAGCTTTGTGGCTGTGGGGGCTAGGTCCAAGGCCAGGGCCTTTTCATCACAATGCCTATTCACACCTCCTACGCACCTCTTTATATCATTCATGCTGTAGGGTAGTGCGGCATGTGATAGTGGTGAGCTGAGCCATCGCACAACTCTTTCCCAGAGCGCTACATCTCTTGAAATCGTTATGGCTTTAGATATGGCTGTAGTGAGTTGCATAAGCTTTGTGTTTCTGCATTTCAAGCCGCCCTCTAGGCATGTAACAACATCAACAAATTGCTCTAGGCGCTGAGTCACCCTTACTCCAAGTGATTTTAGCAACGTGTACACTAGGAATGCTGTTGCCCTTCTCCCAACTATTAACTCATCAACTAGCTTCTCCACAGCCTCGTACTGCAAGTGCGTTGGCAAATGGTGGTCTATGTAAACGACATAGCCATTCAACCTCTTTATGCTTTGGATAAAAGCTTTAACAGAATTAGTGAAAGCTATGTCCAGTATTACTAGGTGCAGTTTTTCACCACTGCGCATACCAGCTATGCGGTTTAAAAGCGATAGTATTGACCTGGGCGTAGAGGGGTAAACAAGAGTGCTACACCTACTTCTAACAGGATATAGCCCAGCAACCTCCTGAGAAAAAACTACTTCAGCTACTGAAACAAAGCCATCAGCATCCCAATCCCCAACAACAATCACAGGCATACTAACACCAACACAATTAGCTGTTGATTCCCGCCCTAAGAGAAACATGCAGAACTTATAATAAAGCTTTTTAAGCCTAAAATCATCCATATCTAGACAGCGCCGCGGTAGTATAGCCCGGCTATTATGCGGGCCTGTCGAGCCCGTGACCCGGGTTCAAATCCCGGCCGCGGCGCCAAGCAATTATCACACCCTCAACTCACTTCACGCGAGCACTGCCAGAGCCCTTCGCAATTGTTTTAGGCTTCATATAGGTTTATGTGAGTTTATGTGAAAGTTTTACTCTTCTGCTATGATTATTACGTGTACTCTCTTACCGTACAGGGGCTTTACCTCTTCTTGGTTTTTTGCTAGTGGGTAGAGGACTACTGCGTCTTTCCTGAACTTAATTACAGAGCACTTTGCGTAGATGAACCTAGCCATACTGTCACCAAAATTATTAGTGACAAAAAGGCTTATAAGGTTTGAAATCAAGTCCCCATTATGGTGAGCTACTCTGTGAGGGGTGAAGAGCCCTTAGCCGTAGAGACCTTGAAGGTGTGGGCTCTTCCCGAGGGTGGCGGTGATGAGCTTTTAGACTTCCTGAGAATGTACCGTGATGCTGTGCAAATGGTTGTGAGCGAGCTTTGGAGTCTGAGCACAAAGCTCTCGAAGAAAAACCTGCACAAAATGTTCTACGATAGGCTGAGAAAGCTTGGCTTTAGAGCACACCACGTTAAGGAGATATACACATACGCTCAGAGCGTAGTGGAGTCAGCTAAGAGCAATGGTGGCGGGAGACCTGTTCTAAGGAAGCTGACTGCTAGGATAGACAAGTACGACTACAAGCTAGACCTGGAAAAAAGGGTTCTACTGCTGAAGCTCCACAGTGGCTACGAGGTCAAGCTGAAGCTAGTAGCATCTGAAGAGAGAATTAGGAAATTCAGGGAGTGGAGCAACTACGAGCTAGTGGTTAAGTACGATGACGGGGAGCTCTGGGTCTCAGCATACTTCAAGAGAGTTGTTAAGTCCGTGAAGCCGAGAACGCTAATGGCTGTTGACTTGAACTTCGACAACCTGACACTAGCAGTATTCACTCCCGATGGTAGAATGGTTAGGTTAAAGAGGTTTAAGACACCACTGAGGAAACTCCTAACGCACAGGATTTGGATTGAGAGAATTCAGAAGAGGTATCCAAGGTCTTGGAGGTTTATCAAGGGCGTTAGAGAAGCTATTAAGAGACATGGCGTGAGAATAAAGAACGTTTCATGGGACTACTCACATAAAATTGGAGACCTAGTCGCAGAGCTAGCACTCAAACACCACTCAGTAATAATCATGGAGGACTTGGACAGGCTTAGAGAGAGCACCAAGAGAGATAAGAAGTTCAACAAAAAGCTTGCCCTGTGGTTCTACAGGAGGGTACAGTTCTGCGTAGAGTACGAGGCGGGGGAGCGGGGATTGAGAGCAGCCAAGGTTAGCCCTAGAGGAACCTCATCAAAATGCCCGAAGTGCGGTAGCAGACTGGCCGACAACGGCTACAGAACACTAAAGTGCGGCAAATGTAATTTCATAGGAGACAGAGACGTAGTAGCAACAATAAACCTCTACAAGAGGTTCACACCCCACCCAAGATGTGGGGGTCTCGGGGTGCCCCTGAACGCCCCCGAGCAGATGCAACCCCAAGAAGCGATGAAGGGGAACAAAGATGAGGCAATGAAAATCACATCAACACATATAAACTTATATGAGAGCTGAACCCCTCTTCTACAGTAGAAAGCTAACAGCACTAGCGCTAATGGATGAAAGTGGAGTGAGTTTGCAGAAGCTTGCCAAGATAGTTAGAATGTGTTAAAAATTTGATTCAGAGTATTGTTTTGTTTACATCTGAAGAATGTAGACTATGGTTATCCTCTATGGATTTGTCTATGGGTTTCTCTAGGAAGGATTGCTAGCTTAGCATACTTCTTATGGTACTCTAACCACCCCTTCTTAAGCGTTTCATCAGCTAAGTCCTTTCCAATGCCGATATCGGCAACCTCGACACGTTCTAGTCTAAGGCCCTTTAGCTTCAGGAACTCATCGACAAGCTCCCTAAATGTATTCTCTTTGTGGTGAACATCAACTTCGCCTCTATCACATGGCTTCCCATCATCAGCGAGAACCTTTCCACAAATCATTCTACTCCTTATGAACTCTTCTATTTGCTCACTTACCGCAAACCTAAAAGCCATATAGACGTCAAGCTTCTTAATATCACTTTTCGACTTGTTAATAGATGCGCAGGCCTTTCTATAGCTCCAGTCAACCTTTGAGCCATCAGCAAGGATAGCGTATATCGTATAGCCTTTACCAAGCGGATTAGGTTCAATAACAAAACACTTAATGTTTAAACCCCTTGTTTTCTCAACAAGCCTGGGGTGAAGCCTAAGCACATAAAAGAGGGTATTGTAGTCATCACCAGAGCAGATCTCCTCAGAGAACCTGTGTCTTGAAACAACACTCTTAACAAGCCTTTCACAGTCTGAAGCATCCATACAAACTCTCCACTCTCTGTACAAAAAATAAAACTTTACAACTGAGGGCCTCGCTCTTTCAGGGTGGGAAGGGGGTCAGAAGCTCTGGGGGTAGGTGCTCTAGCCATATTTGATGTGAGGTGGCGTGGGGGCAACTATTTCTCTGCTTTAGGATAGTTTCTTATTTGCCTGCTTGTGTGAGGAGCTGGAGAGAAGAAGTGTGAGGTCGTTGTAGTAAAAAATGTTTTTGATTTAAAAACATTGCTTGGTTTTGGGAAAGGAGGGTTTAGTGTACAAGTGCTCTGCGCAGTGCTATTACTGAGTATATGCTTGTTGCTGCGGCTACTACTGAGAGCACAACGGCTATTATTACCATTGTTGATACTGTGGACACCCCTCCCTTAACGTCTGCCACACCAGACTTCATAGTTGATACGTCAGCCTTAATGACACCAACATCAGTCATGATTGTTGCGACATTGCCTTTAATTGTTACAACAGTGCCCTGAACATCGCCAAGTGTTGTATTTACTGTTGCCACTGTCCCGTTTATGCTTGTTACAACTGGCTTCAGAGCATCTATGCTCGCCTTCACATTTCCAATCTCAGTCTTTATAGTTGCAACGTCATCTCCAACACTTATTATAACAGGTCTAATGGCTGATACGTCAGCCTTAATAGTACCTACATCAGTCTTAATGACAGCAATACCATCCTTAACATCAACCAGCATCGCATTGCTCTTCTCGACTATGGATCTAATTGTCGATACATTAGCTGCTATTGTGCCGATGCTGGTCTGTATTCTTGCAACACCATCTTGAATAATGGTTACAACAGCATTGAGTACCTCCAGCCTTGCCAGTATTGTGCCAACACTAGTCTTTACATCGCTAACAGTTGTCTTAATGACAGCCACATCGCCCTGTATACCAGTTAACACAGCATTACCGCTCTCAACAAGGCTCTTTATGGCTGATACGTCAGCCTTAATAACACCAATGTCAGACTTAATTGTAGCGACATTGTTATTAACATCAGTTATAACGGCATTGAGCTCCTCTAGCCTTGCCAGCATAGCCCCTGTCGATGTCTCTATCTTGCTCACTATGGCATCGCCAACTTCAGTCACAGTGAAGTGTGCATATGCTAGGAGCTCGCTTAGAAGGGAGTCATACACTGCAACAACGTGTAGTCCTGGTCTGAATCCGCCGCCAACCAGTAGTACTGTGAGGTTTCCACATTCATCGCACTGGGCTTGTCCTGCATATGTATTATCAACGTTGACCTGCACAGTTGCATCTGCTTCAAATCCTAGCCCTGTTACTCTAATTAAGTCTGTGTAGTTGCTTGCAAAAGTGCTTGGCTCTACTGTAATCCTAGGCAACACTCTAAACGTTGTAGACGCGATAGTGCTTGTACCACTTGCGTCCCTCACTTGGACAGCGCGGCTTCCACCAGGCGCAACAGGGACTACTATACTATAGCTCCACTCACTACCAGGTGTGGTGAAGTTTGCTAGCAATTCGTATCGGCCACCGCAGGTCTCAAAGTATATTGTTATGTATTGCCCGACATAGTCTAAGAAGTTGTGCCCTAGGACAGTGACAGTGTCGCCCACATAGCCCTCCCTTGGCACAACTTCAATGAATGGCACCATTGATACTCCTACAGTGAAGTTGTACTCTACACCATTGTTATCCACAACTCTGAAGAGGTATCTACCAGTACGCAGATTGGGTATCTTAATGGTGTGGTTAAGGATCCCGCCAGTCTCATTTAGTGGCCCTACATTGGAGGCTACTAGTGTATTGTTTAAGTATATGTTTACACTACCTCTATACGGGAACCAGTTTAGTGTAACATTGTATTCCCCACCAGTTTCAAGGATTAATTCATTGCTGTAGTCTCCTCCATGCTCTCTTAAATCGCTTGGCACTGGTCTAGGTATGTAAACCTCTCTAGGAGGCTGATTGTAAGTGAATATAGCCATTGTAGTTCCAGTTGCATTCTCTATCACATTCACAGTAATAGTTCCTGGTGAAACTCCTGCTGCGTATTTGAGTTCTAGGTCTAGTGCTGGGAATGTTACTTCAAGTTCTGTGTAGTCCCAGCCGTACGCTGTTTTCTTTGCGGGGCTGAGTAGTGAGGCTACAACTTGATTGTCCTGAGTTACGTTGTACTTTTGGTCTAGTGGTAGTGCATACCCTCTGACAGTTATTGGTGTGTTGGGCGCGACATCACTTCCATCTGGTGGTGTTGCTGTGAAGCTTGGTGTAAACACTATTCTGTTTGTCGATACTGCTACGTCTGATGAAGGTATGCTCGTCCCTAAGCGTGGGTCTACGTCAGTTATCTTTAACCAATAGTACACGCCTCCCTCGACAAGCAGTGGCATAGTGCCGTTGATCCAGTTGTTACCCACTGTAAAGGTGTAGGTCCTCCCCTCAAGACTCCATGGGGTTGTCAGGTTAACGCCAGGTACAAACGTGTAGGTGCGGCGTCCTGGGCCTACTATGTCGCCGACGTAGAA